>Ga0316205_10001650_pt1 | contig 26736 bp, 29 predicted proteins | sample 3monthpyrite_MG_FD_204941 | JGI IMG/M metagenome (GOLD analysis project Ga0316205, IMG submission 204941) | Microbial mat bacterial communities from mineral coupon in-situ incubated in ocean water Damariscotta River, Maine, United States -... | ecosystem: Environmental > Aquatic > Marine >... | reverse complement strand
ATACATAAACTTAAAATCAGTAATTCACATTTTGCACGCCTTTTTGAGCAATATCACGATGTTGATCACGAAGTACACCGAATCGAAACCGGTGTAGAAACAACTTCTGACGAATACCTTGAAGAAAAAAAGTTGAAACGATTACACCTTAAAGATGAGCTTTTCCAGATTATTAAAAATGCCTGATACTTCAGCTTGAGGGAATGTTTCCCTCAAGCTCTCAGTTACCTTAGTTCGCTATCACCGGTTCAATAATGATGTCTACGCGTCGATTAAGACGTCTGCCTGACTCAGTCGCATTACTGGCTGTTGGCACATCTTCTCCCTTACCCAGATAAGTTAAGCGCTGTAAGGCGACCTTCCGATCAAGAAAATATTGATGCACTGCCTGCGCTCTTCGTTCAGATAACTTCTGGTTATATGCCCGTGAACCTGTACTGTCGGTATGACCTACAATTGTCAGTGCCGTTTTTCCATAGCGGTTCACTACCTTTGAGATCTTGTCTAACGTACTGTAAAACGATTGCTTTATTCGGGTTGAATCCACTTCAAATGCGGTTTCACTGGTCATTGTAATCATGATCGTGTTCTGGTTTTTCCTGATATTTATTGCTCCGGACTGACGCTCGGGAACCAACACCTTCTCCAGATCCTTTTTCTGGCTATCCATATAAGATCCCACTGCAAAACCAGCTATACCACCGCCAACAGCACCCAGTAACACCTTCTTTTTACGTTTGTTTTTCGTGGTTAAACCGATAAGCGCACCGATACTTGCGCCAATAATGGCACCTTTCTCTGAATTGGTCATACTTCTGTCATTACCAAATTCATCTTTTACACAGGCGCTCAGGGTAAAGGTTACCAATATCGCAATACAGATTGTTCGTATAAAATTTTTCATATATTTTCCTGAGAATATGGGTGGATAAATCATACTGATAAGTTCATTATCAACTATAGCAATAAGATACTATTGATACAGGTCACTGTCTATGTACAAAATCAGATCAATCATTGCAAGATCACTTGCTTTTTTGACGCTTTATATTGTGCTCCAGCCTTTCATAGTCACTGCCGCTGACCCTGACGCCACGACCTCCAGAGCGAGTAAAATACTCAGATCTGTTGATGACCTCTGGCGAGGATCATCATCACACGCGATGATGACTATGCGCGTTAAAACAAAACACTACACGCGAACCATGAAAATGGAAGGATGGTCGAAGGGCAAGGAAAAAACCCTCCTGCGAATTATTGAGCCTTTACGGGAAAAAGGTACCGTAACACTCAAATCAGGCAACCATATTTATACTTACCTGCCAAAAACAGACCGTACGATACGCCTGACCAGTGGCATGATGATGGGTTCATGGATGGGCAGCCACCTGACAAATGACGATCTGGTTAAAGAAGCCAGGCTTGAAGATGATTATGATGCCAGCATTAGCTTCGAGGGTGAAAGGGATGGTCAAAAAATAATTGAATTTACCCTGATACCCAAACCGGATGCCGCAGTTGTCTGGGGTAAATTAATTCTAACCGTGCTTGCGAATGACTATACACCACTCCGGGAAATTTATTTTGATGAAACCATGAAAGTCAGTCGCACGATCAGCTTTACGAATATGAAAAAATTAGGTAGCCGCATCAGACCCTCTGTTATGCGCGTTGTACCAGCTGACAAACCTGATGAATTTACAGAATTCATTTACCTCTCACTGGCGCTTGATATTGATATCGATGACCGCTTTTTTTCCCTATCTACACTAAAAAGAAACTAGACATGAATATATTAGGCCTGGCCTCTAAAAACATTCGTCGTAATCGACACAGAACACTGGTGACGATGCTGGCAATGGCTTTTGCATGTGTCATTATTATTATTTACAGTTCTTTAATGAAAGGCATGGTCGCTGGCAGTGAGCGCCAGGCGGTTATTGTTAACATGGGCGATATCCAGATTCATGCAAAAGGTTATCGTGACGATCCTGATATTTATAACATAATAAAACAGCCTGACCTGCTGATTAAAAAAATTCACGACCAGGGTTTTCTGGCATCGCCACGTCAGTATGGTTTCGGCTTGATCGCCAGTGATGAAAATTCATCAGGAGCCCGCTTACGTGGCATTGACCTTAAACTGGAAGCCTCTGTCACCCAGATTCATTTACACATAATGAAAGGCACCTGGCTGGATTCCACCGACCCCAATGGTGTGGTCATTGGTAAAAAGATGGCGCGACTACTTAATGTATCCGTCGGTAGTGAGCTGGTCTTCATAGGACAGACAGCCGATGGTTATATGGCCAATGATATTTTCAGAGTAAAGGGGATTTTAAAATCCATTTCAAGTGATATTGATAACAGCGGTGTTTTTCTGTCCAACCAATCGCTGACAAAATTACTCACATTACCGCAAGGTGCTCATGAAATCATTATACTGCGGAAGGATCGCACCAGCGATCTCATTAACGCCACCAAAACTATTCAATTGTTAGCACCTGATGAAGAAGTACTTAACTGGAAATCACTAAACCCTGTTATCGCACGTTTTCTTGAAACCGCTGATATTCAAACCATGATTATGATGGTCTTTACTTATATAGCTGTGGCCTCGGTTGTACTTAATGCAATGTTAATGAGTGTGTTTGAGCGCATACGCGAATTCGGCATTATGAAAGCCATCGGTGTAACACCCTTTCAAACGATTTTACTGGTTTACGCGGAAACATTTTTTATCACCCTGAGCGCCAGTGTTATCGCCCTCGGATTTGGCTGGTGGGGAGCCAGTTACTTACAGCAACACGGACTGGATATGTCAGCTATCGCCGGGAATATTGCCTTTGCAGGTATAGCACTGGACCCAATCTGGTATGCGCTTATTACTGCTGACATCTTCTATATTCCTGTTATTTTTCTATTTATCATTGCAGCAATAGCTGTGCTTTACCCGGCCATAAAAGTTGCCAGACTTAAACCCGTTGATGCGATACATCATCAATAAGGAATTGTTATGAACCTGAATAAACTGGCATGGAGAAATCTCTGGAGGCGTAAACGCCGCACTCTCATTACAGCTTTTTCAATTGCTTTTGGTGTATTACTGGCAGTTACTTTTACAGGTGCAGGTGATCACTACTACACCCGCATGATTGATGCCGGAGCAAGCATGGGAATGGGGCACGTTACAATCGAGGCTCTGGATTACAACCGCGCGCCCAGCCTGAAAAAAAGACTGCGTAAAATAAATGATTTACGCCACCAGGCCCTGGCACAGCCTGGTGTAACCGATGCAATGACACGCATTACCGGTCAGGTTATGTTTGCAAGCGCCAATAAATCGGTAGGCGGCATCTTCATTGCCATCAACCCAGATCATGAAACAGCTCAGAACAATCTGTTTATCCGCTCTATTATCAAGGGAAAACTCTTCTCAACGACAGGTGGTCGCCATATTCTGGTTGGATCAAGGTTAGCTAAAAAACTACATCTGGATATCGGCAAAAAAGTCGTCTATACCACAACTGACGCAACAGGTGAAATGGTGAGTGCTATCGCCAGAGTCAGTGGCATTTTCAGAACCGGTGTGAGTGATGTTGACGCCGGCATGGCTTTGTTACCATTGGCAAGCGTACAAAAAACACTGGCATACAAACCAGATGAAGCAACACTAATCGCATTGATCCTCAAAGACCAGCGCCATGCACGCAACATGCAAACCACGCTTGCGACTCTCCCTGCTTTTTCTAGCACCGAAATATTAAGCTGGCAACAGTCACAACCCGACCTCGCGGGGATGATTGCGATGGACAAGAGCATGAACTATGCCAGTCAGTTCCTTATTGCCTTGCTGGTTGCCGCTGGTATTCTGAACACCATGCTAATGAGCGTACTGGAGCGTTCACGTGAGTTTGGTATTATGATGGCAATAGGTATGTCGCCAGCCACTTTATCCCGACTGGTCATGATTGAATCATTCTGGCTTGCAGTACTCGGGCTCATTCTGGGCTCACTCATTACCCTGCCATGGTATATTTATATGACAAATACAGGCATAGATCTGAGTGGTGCCTATGGCAGTGAATTTGATTTTGGTGGTGTGCTGATTGACCCTGTTATGAAAATTCGTCTATTCAGGGAAAGCGTTATTGCCATACTGGTCAGTTTATTCAGCCTGTCACTATTAGCAGGTGCCTACCCTGCCTGGAGAGCAGGACGCGTTCCTCCAGTTGAAAGCCTGAAAACAATATAAAGGAAAGGATGAGGCCATGACACAAACAACACTCAAGCCTATTGTTCAACTCAAGAATGCATGCAAAACCTACAGTCAGGGTGACATTCAGGTACATGCGGTCGATCATCTGACCCTGGATATACATCAAGGTGATTTTGCTGCCTTGTCTGGACCTTCCGGATCTGGCAAGACAAGTGTTCTTAACTTAATAGGTGGTCTGGACACACCGACTTCCGGCGAAGTCTGGGTTAATAACGTTAATCTTGCCGCCCTTAGCCGGCGTGAGTTATCTCAATTAAGAAAAAACCATATTGGCTTTGTATTTCAGTCATACAACCTAATCCCGGTACTTACGGCTTATGAAAATGCTGAATTTGTACTTGAGCTTCAAGGTAGTCGCCGACCAGAATACCATGACAAGGTCATGTCTGTTTTAAAAGATGTCGGCCTTGAAGGGCTAGAACATCGCCGGCCTGATGAAATGTCTGGCGGACAACAACAGCGTGTTGCGATTGCACGTGCGATTGTCACTGAACCCGCTATTGTTTTAGCCGATGAACCCACTGCAAATGTTGACTCCCATACGGCCGAGTCGCTGCTTGACCTGATGCAAATGCTAAATCATGAAAAAGGAATTACATTTCTGTTTTCTACTCATGACCAGCATGTCATGGACAGAACCCGACGACTGATTCATTTACTGGATGGTAAAATAGAATACGACGAGCTTAAACCTTGAAGACCTTTACCCTGTTTATTTTCCTCGTTTTTTCTCATTCCTGCCTTGCTTTTTATGAATGGCAGAACTCGAACAATAGTGCTGAACTGCGTGGATTATTCCGTGCATCTGGCATCACGATGAACAACCCGGAAGATGTTTTCTTCTATACAAACAAGCGTGCAAGTGGCACTGCAATCTTCACACGCCTGATGCTAAATGGTAAACAGGGTCATGCTTTAAGATATGAAGCGCATATAAACCAGTCCTACATACCTGCGAACCTGTTAACCAGCAGGCAGGCACAACCCGGTATTGAACGAAGCTCTAAACCTGAATGGAGTTACAGTAACCAGAATTTTTCCCACATTGCATTCGACCGTCTTAATATGCGCTGGTCCAAAAACAATATTGATATTACACTGGGACGTCAGGCTATTAATCTCGCGACTACTTTTTACTTTAGCCCCAATGATTTCTTCGCACCATTTGCGGCACAGGATTTTTATCGTGTTTACAAACCCGGCATTGATGCTGCTCGCGCTGAAATACGCATCAATGACCTGTCACAACTCGATCTTATCCATGTACTGGGTTATAAAAAGAACCCTGGCTCAGCAACAGGATGGTCAGGAAAGCCAGATACAGGCAGACAATCTTCACTGATACGTTTTTCATCAGTCTATAACGATTTTGACTGGAGTCTGATCGCTGGAAATGTTCGTAACGAGAGAATAATTGGCGCATCCCTGCAAGGGGAGGTGTTTGGCTGGTTGGGCATTCGAATTTCCGGTCATCATGCAAGACCAGATAACGCCCTTTTAAAAAGCCACAATGAACTTACAATTGGGCTTGAACATCGATGGGAAAGTACACTTGATGCAAGACTGGAGATTTTCTTCCATGGCAATGGCGCCGATGACCAAAATCTATATTCAATTGCCTCGTCGGACAATCCCTATCTTGCTAAGCATTATAGTGCCTTTAGTCTGGGTTACGAGATAACGCCTTTACTAACAGGCCAGGCCTTGTTGATTACAAACCATACGGACTATTCAAAATTATTTTCACTCTACTTTACATATTCATTAGCTGATGAGTCCGAACTTGCTTTCAGCATCAACCTGACTTCCGGTAAAAAACCAACAAGTCTATCGCTAACAAATGAATTTGGAGCATACCCGGATTCAGCACAAATTGAATTTAGATACTATTTCTAGTGCACTCAAAACACACAAGTAGTAACGTTATTGAAAGCACTAACTGACTCATCCCTGAAAAACGGATATGTACATGAAAATGCATGCCTGCATCACGAGCGACGCATTACGTATAAATACAATTAACCAGAATGGTTAGATAGTAAGGGGTAGCGATTCTGACTGCTGTGTAAACAGGTCAGCCAGAATCACTTATTCTTAATTAACCAGTTCTTTTAAACATTTCTGTGCAGATGCTTTTACCTGATTAATATACGCTTCAGAGTTTTTACCCGTTTTTTGACGGTATTGAATTTCTTCTGTTGTCAGTGCATTGCCTGCTTTTTCTGCGCTACATGAACAGTAATTAGTTATTTTTTGCTTTGAAAAGTTCTTCCCATTCTTGCTGGACTGAATTGATTGTGTACAGCTTGACATAAAACTGGTGCGAAAAATTTTCATATCATTGTCGCTAAGGCCACCTGCAAATGCCTGTGTTGACAATAACATCGCTGTAGTTATAACAAGCAATGGATTAAATAATTTCATTTTCAATTTCCTCTAAATGTTATTGATTACGTACTTGCTTAAGACATTTTTTTGCATTGTTTTTAGTTTTTGCCATGAATGCATCACTAAATTTTTTAGTTTTTGCATAATAAAGCAGATCACTTTCTGTAAATGAGTCCGCACTCCGTATGCTGTAACAATCGCAAAACCCTTTCACTGCACCCAGTGTTTTTGATGCATTGCATTTTTTATAAAATACTTTTTCTATCAGTGCCCTGAATTTTTCCAGTAACTGTGCGGATGACTGTTCTGCGCGTACAGGGATTGCTGTACATGCCAATATGATTAAGGACAAAATTATTTTTTTAACCATAAAGCACCTGATACCAACCATCTATAACACTACCTGCATGTTTAGTTTGAGTGACTATTTTTTTGCATCCCTGAGGCATTCGAGTGCAATTTTTTTTCTACGTTGAGTAAAGTCAGTACTAAATTTTTTATTCTTTATAAAATACACAAGATCGCCACGATTAAATTCATCGGATACCTTGATGCTATAGCACTCACAAAAGCCAGGGATTGTCGTTAGTGATTTTTTGGTTTTACAGGTTTTGTAACTTTGCTTTTCCAGTAACACCCTGAATTCTTCCATGATTTCTGCAGCTGTCTTTTTTGCCAATACGGGTGTCGTAATGGTCGCCAGAATGGTGCCAGTTAATAATGCTCTTCTAAACATACATTACCTCGTCAATAAACCGATCCGGGTTCACCTGAAAATTGAGAGTATCTGTTACAGAATGAACACTATTTTTTCATAACTATAACCTGAGTCGTCCTGCAAGCCAAACAGATTATAGGATATACGATATTATCGGCGAGATATTACTTTGCTAAAATATATAATATATTAACAGAAACAATACGTTGCAAAAATATGGCCTCTGCATTCATATATTATTAATTTACTGTGCGTGCCTGAACCCCCATACTGGTTTTAACAATGCTCCCAGGCCTTTATATTCCTGAGGCCTCGCCAGCAAAAAACTTTTGCTTCTGAAACGCTTGAGTATTTCTGAGCCTGGCGCCTCGGCACCTTCTTTCAATAAAGTCTGCAATATAGCTTTACGTGCACGTGCGTCAACACGCTTACTGACACTAAAAGCCCGGTGTGGAAAAGCATGATTTGCGGTATACAACAGTTGCAGGTTCTGTTTTTCCTCTACTGATCTCTTATCCCAGAACTTGTCACGCATCACAGCTGCAACACCTTTTCCAGACTTAACACAATCCAGTGCACCTTTAAATGATTTTACCCGCACCATAATCGGCTGACTCGCCGCACGCGGGAACAGGTTCATAAAACCAAGTGTTAATAGATTGGGGGATGCAAATGCACACACCTTTTTACCTGCGAGCTGACTGTAATCGGTTATGCCTGCATCTTCTCTGGCTATTATGGTAAACACTATACGCCCGGGCAGACGTGCAATGACCTTATGACCAGATCGCGCCATACGCCAACCTACAAAATGTGGACCATCGAATAAAATATCGTATGAGCCTTTTTGTATTCCACGTGTATATTCGAGAAAGTTTCTTGCTGGCTTCAGTACAATACGTTTACCTGTTGCAGCTGACAAACGCTCAACCAATGGCTTATAAAGCTGTACTGTGACCGCAGGTGGCTGTGTCGGAGCAGTAGAAAATATCAATATATCTTCAGCATGAACAGATTGTGCAAGGATGAAAAATAGTGAATAAATAAATATAATACGAGTGCAGGGACGCAGTTCCATTGTCTGATTACCTTCCTTTGTAATGACCCAAAATGTCTAGAATATCTGCATTAATGATAAAACATATCCATGAAAATTGGTAGCGATAGATTTCGAATGTGACCAACACTCAAATACATCAAAAAATATTGAAAATTCATTGCGTTATAGCCATACTTAACAGTCAAATGATTACATGGCAAGCAGGTAGTATTAATGACATTCAGCCTCAGAACCTTTTTTAGCCACGGCATTACAGCTGTAACTATCATGCTGCTCCTGAATGCATGTAGTGACAACGATCAAAAAGACCCTGCAAAAAAATCATCTGCCCGACGAGCCGGTCAACTGGTTGCAACTGCACCTGCAACATATCAGGATATTGCTACCACTATAACGCGTACCGGGTCACTTAATGTACGCCTGAAAGTGAAAATATTTAATCAGGAAGAAGGCAAAATCAGGCAAATCAATTACTATCCAGGCGATCGTTTTAAAAAAAATAATACCCTGATTCAACTGGATGACAGTCTTTTAACTGCTGAGCTGGATAAGGCCATAGCAACACGCAAACAAGCCGAGCTTGATCTGCAACGCACCAGTACGCTTGTTAAAAAAGGACTGGCTGCAAATGACGCAAAAATGCGCGATGTTACAGCACTCAAGGTTGCAAGTGCAGAAGAGGCCTTATTACGCACCCGATTAAATTACACTGTCATCCGCGCACCATTTGACGGTATTGTCAGTGAACGTCTGGTTGAAGTCGGTGATATTGCTCCACGCTATACCCACTTGCTGACCATTATCAACCCTGACACACTGATTACTCGTGTCAATGTTTCTGAGCTGATGATACCCCTGCTAAAGAAAGGTGATCAGGCCAGCATTGTTATCGATGCATTAGACAGCAAACCAGTCAGAGGTACTATTCAACGAATCTTTCCGACAATAAACACCTCATCACGTCAAGGCATCATAGAAATAAGGCTTAACCGAATTCCCGATGGCGCTCGCGCAGGCCAACTCTGCCGGGTTACGTTAACATCTGCGCGCAAACGTTACTTGATGATTCCTTTCAGCGCACTACGGCGTGACCAGAAAGGTGAATTTGTTTTTATTATTAAAAAGAAAAAAGCGGCTAAACAATATGTTCGGACGGGCCTGAGGCATGGCAACAAGATTGCCATCAATCAGGGGCTGACTGCGAAAACAGGCGTCATCACCAAGGGCTTCCTTGGACTAATACCCGGTAAAAAAGTGACTGTTGCGAAACAGGCTAAATAATTATACGGGCATGTAAATGAGTCAACAATCCATACAAGCGAAAATCAATCATGCTACAGGCGGTCTTGCAGCCTGGTCTATTCGCCACCCTATTGGTGTCGTCATGATTACACTTGCGATCATGTTCCTGGGTATTTTTTCGCTTGGGCGTTTATCTGTTGATCTCTTGCCTCATATTATTTACCCGAATGTAAATATTCGCATCAGCTATCCCGGTGTACCTGCTAACATCATTGAAGAAAAAATTACACGCCAGTTGGAAGAGCAGCTTGCAATCACTGAAGATGTTATCAGTATCGAATCCAATAGCAGTGAAGGTCGTAGTCGTGTTGATCTGGTCTTTCAATACGGTAAGGATATTGATATTGCATTACGTGATGCAAGCACACGACTGGACAGGGCCAAACGTTTTTTACCTGAAGGTATTGAGTCACCTATTATTTATAAACGCGACCCATCTCAACGCCCTGTTCTGGAATATGTCGTCAGCTCACGCACCCGTGATCCTGTGAAACTTCGCGACTGGGTGGATAATGTTTTTTCCAAATGGTTTATCAACCTTCCAGGGGTTGCTTCTGTTGAAGTAGGTGGCGGCCTGGTAAGAGAAATACAGGTCTTACCTGATCAGCAGCGCATGGCAGGACTAGGCCTGACAACAAAAAATATCATTAGCGCAATCAAGAACAGTAATCTTGATACACCGACCGGCCGTATCAAACTGGAACAACGCGAACTCGGCGGCAGGATTGCCGCACGATTTAATTCTGTCCAGGATATAGCAGAATTACCCATCCTGCTAAGCAATGGCAGCACAATAAAATTACAAGCTATCGCACGCATACTGGACACAAACAAGGATGAAACCCTGCGCATCCGACTCAATGGACAGCCCGGTGTTAAAATGTCTCTGCAAAAGCAACCCAATGCAAATACTGTTGCCGTGGTTGATGCCGTTCGAAAACGTCTGACAGTACTAAACACGCAGCATATACTGCCTGATGACATTCAGGTTAACGTTGTCGGCGACCAGTCTATTTATATTCGCCAATCACTTAGTAATGCATCAACAGCTGCTTTCTCGGGAGCCATGCTGGCTATGCTGGTAGTCTATCTTTTCCTTGGAAACCTGAAACGCACACTGATTATTGGTACAGCTATTCCAATTGCTATTGCAGTTACTTTTTTGCTCATGGACATAGCAGGTTTAAGCCTGAATATCATGACACTCGGGGGGCTTGCTGTGGGTATTGGCATGCTCGTCGATAGCACCATTGTTATGCTCGAAAACATTTATCGACACCAGTCAAAAGGCGAAAATAGAATTGAAGCTGGCATCCGTGCCGCAAGTGAAGTAAACAGCGCCATTGTCGCATCGACCAGCACGAACCTTGCTGCAATTATTCCCTTTTTGTTTATTGGCGGCTTGATAGGGCTTTTTTTTCGTGAATTAATTTTTACCATCACTGCCGCTATAGTCGCCGCAATGCTGGTTGCATTAACTGTCGTACCTGCACTTGCAACGCAGCTAAAAAAATCAACAACACATAAAGCACCTCGCTCGGAGAGCTGGATATTAAAACTGCAGACTGCTTATGCTGTTAGCATTCAATTTTTACTTTCTTCTTATGCTGCCCAATGGTTATTATTGATTATCTTGCTTATTTCACTGGGCCTGAGTCTGCCTGTATTTTTCGATAAAAATAAATCAAAAGCCTTTCTACCCAAGATTGACGATGGAAATATCAGCATCAGACTAAAGGCCGACCCAGGCGTTAAGCTTGATATTACTGACAAAGCGGTAACCCGAGTCGAAGCACTGATACAACGCATGCCTCATGTCGAGAAAGTGTTTGCGATCGCAGGCGGTTTTATTTTTGGCCGTACAGAAGTTGAAGCGCGCCATTATGGTCGCCTGTCTATTCAGTTATCACCACGTTCAAAACGAACCATGAGCAGTGATCAGTGGCTGATCAAGTTTCGAAAACTGCTACGTAAACATCGTTCACCAGGGATCCGTGTCTATGCATACGCGGCGGGCATACCTGGCATTCGTACCCAGCGTGGAAATGATGAGGTAAGTCTGCGTATCAGTGGCCCCAGTCTTGATATTCTGAATAAACTGGCTACAAAAACAGCGGGTATCCTGCGCACTGTTCCGGGACTGGAAAACATAAGTTCATCAGCTGAAGAAACTGGACAGGAGCTGGCCATTATTATTGATCGTGAGCGTGCGATAGCATTGGGCTTTACGATTGAAGAAATCAGTCAGCTTATTCGCACGGCAATCAATGGCGTTGTTGCCAGTGATTATCTTGATAATGATCGTGCTTACAATATACGGGTCAAGCTCCCTACGCCAGACCTGTCATCTCTAAAAAGTCTTGAATCTATTCTACTCGGAAAATCGAAAAACCGATCTGCACCGGTTTACTTATCAGATGTAGCACACATTAACTTACTGCAAAGCCCTTCTGACATTGCACATGACGGCCAACGACGCATTGTCGAAATCAATGCAGGTTTTTCTGAAAATGCCAGTAATAGTGAAGTATTACTCAGGATGAATCAGGCATTAGCTGAATCTCCCCTGCCCGACGGGTATCAATTATATGACGCAGGGATTTCAGAATCTTTAAAAGACAGTCAGGCAACCATAAAACAATTGCTGATTATGGCACTCTTTCTGGTATTTGTTGTTATGGCCGTTCAATATGAATCTTTACGCAACCCGGTCATTATACTTCTGGGTATTCCTTTCGCAGGCATTGGTGTTGCAATTGCCATTAGCAGTCTGCAACTATCTCTGTCTATGCCAATGTGGCTAGGCGTTATCATGCTTGCCGGTATTGTGGTTAATAATGCCATTGTGTTACTTGAGTATATTGGCTTATTACGCGCAAAAGGAATCACGCTTGACCAGGCTATCATACAGGCAGCAGGCTTGCGTATCAGGCCTATTTTAATGACCTCGCTGACAACTATTATTGGACTAATGCCACTTGCGCTTGGGCTGGGTGATGGTGCCGAGATGCTTCAGCCACTTGCGATTACGATTATCTCAGGCCTTGCATTTTCACTGATTGTCAGCCTGTATCTTATACCGGTGATATACCGACTGTTTTATTTATTCGGACTCACATCAGTCAACGCCTCCAGTTGAGCCCGTAAGTGAGTTGCATACCAGAAGTTATCTGTCGCCATAATCTCATGCCCCCTGTTTAATGCTGAACGTGCGAGCTTCATTAACTTTTGATCATTCAGTTTTTTTGCAATGCTCAAACTTACACGTATCAGACTCGCAGATACCGACGGCATTGGACCATCAGCAACAGTAGAAACCCTGCCAGCAATGCCGGGCATTAAATCCTCTGATAATATCCAGCCTTTGTCTGTATAAAATCGCGTCCATCCCTGATCAACGATTCTTTTAACTAATTGAAAATCTGAATCTTTACCAGTCAGCAATGCCCACTTGTGCAGACCTCTTGCAACGTAGGCATAGTCTTCCAGTGTCGCATTACCCAATGTCTTGCCATTTGCGATTGCTCGATGGAGTGACACACCATCCCACAATGTGCTTACAATCCGGTTTCTGATTTTATGCGCTGTTTTGGTATATTGCGGGTTATTGATCGCCGCATGTGCAAAAGCAGACAATGCAAGACCATTCCAGCCAGCGAGTACTTTTGTATCATGTGGAAGGTTACGTTGCAGCTGCTGCCTGATTAATTTCTTTTTCGCAGATGTAAGTAATTGCCTTGTTCTTTTTATATCCTGACCCAGCTCCTTTGCAACCAATTTTAGCGATTTCCTGATGACAAAGTGATTCCCTGCTTCTAACGAAGGATGTTCACGTATACTCCAGTAATTGGTTACAACCACGTACTCCTCTTTTGTAAGGTGTTTTTTCAAATCAGCTTGTTGCCATAAATAATACCCACCTTCGATACCTTTATCATCGATTGCTGACAAGCTGCTAATCATGCCACCGCGACTATCCTGAAATTCTTTTTGTAAAAAATCCAATGTTGCCATTGCAATTTTTTTATATTCAGGATTGCCAAACACCCTGGCTGCATCAAGATATATTTCTGCTAACTGCGCATTGTCATATAACATTTTTTCAAAATGCGGAACCTGCCAACCTGGATCAATAACATAACGAAAAAATCCACCCCGCAACTGATCGTACATTCCCTGTTCTGCCATTTCCTTTAATGTCAATTTTACAAAATCACTTAACGAAGGATCGGAAGTGTGTTTCGATAATTGAATCAAAAATGCCAGTTGTGGCGACAATGGAAATTTATTTTTTTCACCAAAACCGCCTTGCAGGTGATCTGCATACTGCATTGCATTCGCAATAAAGGTTTCCCGATAGGCCTGAATTGCCAGAAGGTCCAACCTGGACCCCAATGACGGGTCATTCTTCTCCAGTGCCTTTGAAGCATCAACGGCTATTTTCCTTAGACCCTTCGGGTCTTTTTTCCAGCTCTTTGCGATGTTAAGCAGCAATCCTTTAAAGTCTTTAGGCGGAAGATACACTACACCAATCAAAGGATAACCCTCAGGCGTGATAAATACATTCAGTGGCCAGCCAGCATAGCCCCTGGTTTTTTCTACAAATTCAATCAGCTTTGCATCCAGCGCCGGGTTAAGCTCCTTATCGATTTTTACCGCAATAAAGTCTTTGTTCATAATGCTTGCGATTCCAGCATTAGCATAGGACTCTCGTTGCATGACATGACACCAGTGACATGCAAAATAACCGATAGAAATAAATATCAGCTTGTTTTCTTTTTTTGCACGTTTAAATATTTCTTTATTCCATGTTTGCCAGTGAACGGGGTCATTTCCATGCATGGCAAGATACGGCGAAGGGTGATTTTTGAGCTGATTTTTTTCTGCCGCCTGAGACATTACCGTGAGGCAGAAAAGACTTATTAATAACAGAGCAGAATACGCGCGTTTCATATTGGCGGCCTATGTTTTTGTAGTTGTCGTAAACTAGGACGCCTGATGTTCAGAAAAATTCCATTTTTTTAAACCCATACTTTTAAAGCTGGTTACTCTTTCTTCGGTTTCTTGGATTTCCTGGATTTCTTCGGTTTCCTGGATTTCTTCGGCTTCTCATCAGTCAGTGATTCATCATCCAGATTATCACCGGTACCGCCATCATCATCTTCCTCAGCTTCCATTGCTTCAAATTCCGCATCGATACGATCCATTTCCGCATCCATTTCTTCATCGCTTAACTGCCGGGAATCATCATCCGCCGGGTCGTATTCCTGATGGCCCGAGTTATTAGTATTTTCAAACTCGTCCTCTTCGTTGACAGATGCTGTAGACGCGTCACTTCCGGTTTCGCTGCCTTTTGCAGCAGCCAGACCAGCACCTATCTGATTATCTTCTTCATCCTCGAGCTCTTCTTCTTCCTCATCTTTTTTGGGTACATAGAAGCGCGAGAAAATAACACCCAGCTCAAACAGCAACCACATGGGCACAGCAAGTAATGTCTGTGAAATAAAATCAGGGGGCGTTAACAACATACCGATAACAAACGCACCAACAATGATAAAAGGGCGTTTTTGTAACAGCTGCTCGGGAGTCGTCATACCGATCCAGACAACAACGATAGTTGCAATGGGAACCTGAAATGCAACACCAAATGCAAAAAACAAGGTCAAAACAAAATCAAGATATCTGGCAATATCAGGCATATAAGCAACGCCTTCGATCGCCTGACCCGATAGAAATACAAACACCAGCGGGAATACAACATAGTATGCGAACAACATGCCACAATAAAATAACGCTGAACTTACTACGACCAGTGGTGCTGCCATTTTACGTTCATGTGAATACAGGCCGGGGGCAATAAACCCCCAGAGCTGATAAAGGATGTAAGGCATAGCAAGAAAAATTGAAGCTACGATTGATAATTTAAAAGGTGTCAGGAATGGCGAGGCAACATCAATAGCTGCCATCTTGCTACCTTTGGGCATATATTTCAGAAGTGGCTCGGAAATATATGCATAAAGTTCATTTGAAAAAAAGTACAATATTAAAAATAATGCGATAACACTCAAAACCATACGCAACAAGCGATCACGCAACTCAAGTAAATGAGTCACAAAGCCCATTTCGGCTTCAGGTGCGTTACTTTCCGGTTCCGTCATCTGACTTTAATTTTTCAATTGAATCATCCAGCGCCTGCACTTCATCTTTGACATCCTGAACATCATCAACGCTTTTCACCAGGTACTCCTGTCGCACCTCGTCAATGGATTCTTTGGTTTCTTCTATGATGTCATGCAGACCGGCGGATTCTTTTTGTTGTTCGATAATTTTCTTGAGTTCTTCTGCAGCAAGTTCACGGTCAATATCTTCTTTTACAGATGAGACAAAGCGACGTGCCTTACCAAACAATAATCCAGCTTTACGCGCAAGTCCAGGCATTCGCTCAGGCCCAATGACCAGTAGCGCTACGACCATAATCAGAATTATCTCTTGAAAACCGATTTCCATAAAACTGGACAGGATTCATATTCCTGCTGTCCGAATCAGACAGCAGGAATAATCTATCAATCCTATACCTTATCCTTGTCCTTTTCTTTCGAGGTCACTTCACCTTCAATCACACTGGATTGTTTATTTTCTTCCAGCTTGGCTTCCTCTGTGTCTTTTTCTCCATCTTTAACGGCTTTTTTGAACCCACGAAGAGCACCGCCTACATCAGAACCGAGGTTCTTGAGTTTTTTTGTACCAAACAATAATAAAATAATGACCAGTACAATCAGTAATTGCCAAATACTTGGACCCATAATCTTTCTCCAAATTAAATAACAGGGCTCACTTGCCCCACAAAAAGAAGGACGGCTGATTTATCTTTCTTCTTTTTTACGACCAGCCTTCTCTTCAATACCTGATAATCCAAATCGTCTGTCCAGTTCCTGCAACACATCTCCAGGCCCCAGATTCTGACTGGCCAGCAGCACCATGCAGTGAAACCACAGATCTGCTGTTTCATAAACTATTTTGTCTGGCTCACCATCTTTGGCCGCCATCACTGTTTCGGTGGCTTCTTCACCGATTTTCTTCAATATTGCATCAAGACCTTTACTATATAAACCTGCTACATAGGAAGATTCGGGGTCAGCCTGTTTACGGGCTTCCAGTACAGATGCCAATTTGTCTAGTATATCACTCATTCCAGCCTCTGAGGCTATGCCAAAAGTACTATATATTCAGTCAGTTGCACCATACACATGAAAGCAATACACGTAAATTCCTGTATTCTGGATCAATGTTTAGGCGCAATAATGAAACCAAGCTTATCATTTTATCTACATTGATTATAGATTAAGTACTCAAAAGTGATTACAGACGATGTCCAGCTAAGCCTTCGTGATCCGACCAGGTTCTGACAGATGAAGGTAAATTTACACTCACCGGTTGAACAATGTCAAAAGGTAGTTATGCAGAATTGATTATAAAATTACTTATTTAGAATACATCTCTTTTGGGTCTTTCAATACAGGCTCAGTTGGTTGCCACTCACCATTTTGGAGTTTTTTGAAAAAACAATGATGCCGACCTGTGTGGCACGCAATACCGCCGCGTTGCTCGACAGTAATCAATATAACGTCGTTATCGCAGTCTATACGGATATCCTTGATTTCCTGCTGATTACCGGACTCTTCACCTTTATGCCAGAGCTTATTGCGCGAACGCGACCAGTAAACAGCATGACCCGTTTCAACTGTCAGCTTCAATGACTCTTTATTCATCCACGCAAACATCAGGACCTGACCAGTCTCCGCCTCTTGTGCGATAACCGGAACGAGTCCATCGTCGGTCCATTTAATTTCATCTAGCCATTTTTCTGACATTATTATCGACCTTTTTTATCTTTGGTGGACAATTATTTTTCATTCATGTACATGGCAATGGGTTCCCCTGAAGATTGAAAGCAACCATTAATACAGGAGCGAATAAATTCGCTCCCACAAATAACTCAGTGATTACAACCTGACTTCTATACCCTGATCTGCCATAAACTGTTTGGCTTCACCCACGGTGTGGTCGCCAAAATGAAAGATACTCGCTGCGAGTACCGCATCGGCACCCCCTATGGTTACACCATCAGCGAGGTGCTGCAAATTTCCGACTCCGCCTGAAGCAATAACCGGTATATTCACCGCATCACAAACGGCTCGGGTCAGGTCCAGATTAAAGCCCTTACGGGTACCATCTTTGTCCATACTGGTTAACAAAATTTCGCCCGCACCAAAATCCTGCATCTTCAATGCCCATTCAATTGCATCCAGCCCGGTTGGCTTGCGTCCACCATGCGTAAAAATTTCCCAGCGTTTTTCTTCGCCTTCAGCACTAACTTGTTTTGCATCAATAGAAACTACAATACATTGCGAACCGACTTTGGTTGAGGCTTCTTTTACAAAATCAGGATTAAATACGGCTGCTGTATTTATACCAACTTTATCTGCACCCGCATTCAACATACGACGAATATCATCGACTTTGCGTATACCACCGCCAACTGTCAGTGGTATAAAAACCTCGCTCGCAACTGCTTCGACAACATGGACGATAGTGTCACGATTATCCGAGCTTGCAGTAATATCCAGAAAGGTAATTTCATCTGCACCTTCACGATCATAGCGACGTGCAACCTCGACAGGATCACCAGCATCGCGTATATCAACAAACTGCACACCTTTTACGACACGACCATTATCTACATCCAGACATGGTATTATTCGTTTGGCCAGGCCCATTAGTTATTCACTACCCAGACTATCAGCCAGCTTCTGGCCTTCAACAAAATCCAGCGTACCTTCGTAGATAGCGCGACCGGTTATTGCACCCATAATACCTTCGCTCTCAACTGCGCATAGTGCTTTCACATCATCCAGATTGGTAATACCACCTGATGCAATGACCGGAATGCTGACTGCCTGCGCCAATGCGACCGTTGACTCTACATTCACACCCATCATCATGCCATCACGACCAATATCGGTATAGACAATTGCCTCCACACCGTCACGTTCAAAGCGTTGGGCCATGTCAATCACATCATGTTGTGATAATTTCGACCAGCCATCTACAGCGACCTTGCCTTCTTTTGCATCAAGTCCAACAATGATATGCCCTGGAAACTCAACACACAGGTCACCAACAAAGTGCGGCGCAGTAACCGCTTTTGTACCGATAATGACGTACTGCACACCCGCATCAAGATACGTCTGAACAGTATCTTCATCACGAATACCACCCCCGACCTGTATCGGTAAATCTGGATAGGCGTCAGCGATACGATGTATGACATCAGCATTTACCGGCTTGCCTGCAAATGCGCCATTAAGATCAACCAGATGCAAACGTCTTGCGCCTGCTTCAACCCAGCGGCCCGCAACCGCAACAGGGTCATCTGAAAATACGGTTTCATCTTCCATTACACCTTGACGTAATCGGACACATTTGCCGTCTTTCAAATCAATGGCGGGTATCAGTAACATGTAGAAATCCTCTTTTGCTTAATTAATACAATGTATTTCACAGACTGGCGTATGCTTAACTTTGACCATCCCAGTCAAGAAAGTTTTTCAGTAACTGCAGGCCATCAGTAGCACTTTTCTCAGGATGAAATTGCACCGCGAACTGATTTTCCTGACAAGCCGCAGCAACAAAATTCAGCCCGTAATCACAGGTGCCAGTAATTTCTTCTTCCTGATCCGTCGTTACGTAATAACTATGTACAAAATAAAAACGACTGTCCTGAGCAATATTTTTCCACAAGGGATGTTCGCGTGTCTGGTGTAGCTGGTTCCAGCCCATATGAGGGACTTTCAGATGAACTCCTTGTGCATCATGGTGAGGGTCGGGAAAGCGTTTTACTTCGCCTTTCAAAAGACCGAGACCTTTAGTGCCACCATCTTCTTCGCTAAAGTCCATCATCACTTGCAAACCAAGACAAATACCCAGAAATGGCTTATGCCCCATCTGGTGAAGCAGAATCTCATTCAGCCCTCGTGCTTCCAATGCCTGCATCGCCGCACCAATTGCACCCTGACCTGGAAAAACAATATGATCGGCTGCACGAATATCTCCAGCCTCGGAACTGATCTTGACCTGTACCTTAGGGTTTACATGCTCCAGCGCCTTGGCAACTGAACGCAAGTTACCCATGCCGTAATCAATAACAACAACCTTACTCATGATAAAGGCCTATAGCGTACCCTTGGTCGACGGCAGAATATCACCCATACGATCATCACGTTCAATAGCCACACGTACCGCGCGACCAAATGCCTTGAACACGGTTTCAGCTACATGATGTGCGTTTTCCCCGCGCAAGCAATCTATGTGCAGTGTTGCAAGCGCGTGATTGATAAATCCCTGGAAAAACTCGTGAAACAAATCCACGTCAAAATCACCGATGCGCGCACGTGGAAATGCGACGTGATATTCCAGCCCGGGACGACCTGAAAAATCTATAACGACACGTGACAAAGCTTCATCCAGCGGCACATAGGCGTGCCCGTAACGACGTATACCCCTTTTGTCGCCCAGCGCTTCACGAAATGCCTGACCAAGCGCAATACCGATATCTTCTACCGTATGGTGTGCATCAATATGCAGATCACCTTTAGCCTGTATGGAAATATCAATCATACCGTGACGTGCGACCTGATCCAGCATGTGATCCAGAAAAGGCACGCCTGTCGTAAAGTCGGACTGACCCGTACCATCCAGATCGATACTGATCTTTATTTGCGTTTCCAATGTGTCGCGGGCCACACTGGCCTTACGTTCAGACATTACCTGATACTCCTGTAAAAACCCTTTTATTTATCGGAATTAAGCATGCACATTTATAAATAACATCTGCTGCTCATATACTATATATTGTGCATAGAATACCCGGATAATGACACGGATTAAACCAACTTTTGTATAAATTTACGTGTTTAACCTTTGTTTTGATTAATTTACAGATAAAAGACTGGCTGGCATTGATTAATCGACCCGTATTTGTTGAAATAACTATTAGAAGAGTTTCTCTTTCCCATCAGGATAAGAACATCGATGACTGCAAAAAATGACAACAAGGTGATCCCCCTATCCAAGATCAAAATCGCCTGTGAAAGCTGTAGTCTGCATTCACTTTGCCTGCCCCTGGGACTGGAAGGAAACGACCTGAACAAACTGGATAATATCATCCGTCGCAGCCACCCACTGAAAAAAGGTATGAGTCTGTTTCATCAGGGGGTTGATTTTCAGGCGGTTTATGCGGTTCGCTCAGGATCGCTCAAGACATTCACCGTTGCTGATGATGGCAGTGAACAGATTACCGGGTTCTACCTGCCCGGCGAACTGGTCGGTCTGGATGCGATCAGTGATAACCAACACCCTTGCACCGCCAAGGCGCTTGAGACCACCAGCTACTGTGAAATCCCGTTTACTCAACTGGAATCATTATCCGGTGAGCTGCCCAGCCTGCGCCGCCAGTTGCTAAGAATTATGAGCAAGGAAATCACTCACGATGCCAACCTGCTAATGCTTCTGGGTAAGAAAACAGCCGAAGAGCGCCTGGCCTCTTTGCTACTTAGCCTTTCTACTAGATTGAAAAACAGAGGTTTTTCAGAAACCGAGTTTAATTTAAGCATGTCTCGCAATGATATAGCCAACTACCTTGGACTTGCGGTAGAAACCATAAGCCGCCTGTTTACTCGCTTTCAGGAGCAAAAACTAATCAAGGTTGAAGGTAAATTCGTCAATATTTTACAAATAGACAAGCTTAAAAACATGGTTAGCGACTGCTCTCATAGCAAGCCGGCTTCAGCAAAATAACCAGATTCGTATTGTTAACGTCAACCTGACGCACGCAACAAATCTACTAACGCTTCATTTAATTGACTCAGATCAATACTTCCTGGTAACAATATTCGTATATTAACACCCTCTTATTGAGCGGGTGCTTTCATTTAATATAAAGCATGGTGAGCCCACTCAACTTATTGTTACAGCAGTGGAGTATGAAAAATGATTATCAAAAAGAAACTGGCGACCCTGTCAGCAGCCATATTGTGCAGTACATTTATGATGCAGTCAGCACTTGCGGGAGACTGGCTTGTACGAGGCAGAATTATTAATGTAAACCCTGATGACAGCAGCACTCAGGTTCCTGCCGTTGCCAATTCTGGCGTTTCTGTTAATAGCGATACAACTCTGGAACTGGACTTCACCTATATGGTTAGCAGCAACATTGGTCTTGAGCTAATTCTTGCTACTACCAAACATGACGTAACGGGAACCGGTACGCTCGCTGGCGCAGACGTTAGTAGTGTGCGCGTTTTACCTCCGACACTGACTCTCCAATACCATTTTGCCCCCAAGGCAACCATAAGACCCTATGTTGGTGTAGGCCTCAATTATACTATTTTTTATGATGGCGGCATGGGTGCTGCGTTGAAGGCAAATAATGCTACAGACATAGATTATGACAGTTCTTTTGGCCTTGCTGCACAGGCAGGTTTCGATGTTGACCTTAATAAAGACTGGTTCATGAATCTGGATGTGAAATATATCAAGATAGATACCACAGCGACTATTACAGGTGGTGCACTGGCGGGTACAGTTGATGTTGATATTAATCCATGGGTTATTGGTGTTGGCGTAGGAAAGCGCTTTTAGTCGAACAAAACCTTTTTTGCTCGCAGGGACGCGGGCTATAGGTATATAAAGTCAAAAATATTTAAATCAGTGCTGAAAAGACCTACACTGATTTAAATATTTTTAATAGACGGATAAGGAAAGACCTTCTATGTTTAGGAAGCTTTTGATTATTTTATATCTGATCAGGAGTTTCTGACAAAAAACAGCATACCTCAGAATGAGTAAACTGTTTATAACAAATGTTATGTTGCGCGAAGTCTTTGCTGTTTCGAAAAATGTAACTGATAACTTCAACCATTTTCCAACCAATAAGAACGAGGAAAATTATGGATACGCAGACCACTTACAATTATAAGGTTGTGCGCCAGTTTGCCGTGATGACCGTTATCTGGGGCATTGTCGGCATGCTTGTCGGTGTGATTATCGCCGCTCAGCTGGTATGGCCACAGTTAAACTTTGACCTGCCATGGCTCACTTACAGCCGACTCAGACCTTTGCATACCAACGCTGTTATCTTTGCGTTTGGGGGTTCGGCATTGTTTGCAACATCATATTATGTGGTTCAACGTACCTGCCAGGTGCGTTTACTCAGCGACAAGCTGGCCGCCTTCACCTTCTGGGGCTGGACGCTGGTAATACTGCTCGCCGCGATTACCTTACCCCTTGGTATCACCACGAGTAAGGAATACGCTGAGCTGGAGTGGCCCATCGACATTCTGATTGCAGTTGTCTGGGTCACCTATGCCATCGTCTTCTTCGGTACCATAATAAAACGCAAGACCCCGCACATTTATGTTGCCAACTGGTTTTTTGGTGCTTTCATTCTGACCGTGGCTATACTGCACATTGTAAACAGTGCAGCAATTCCAGTCAGCATGACCAAATCTTATTCAGTTTACCCTGGCACTATAGATGCCATGGTTCAGTGGTGGTATGGCCATAATGCAGTTGGTTTCTTCCTCACGGCAGGCTTTCTTGGCATCATGTATTATTTTGTACCCAAGCAGGCGGGTCGTCCGGTATTTTCATACCGTTTAAGTGTGGTTCACTTCTGGGCACTGATTTCTATTTACATGTGGGCAGGTCCGCATCATCTGCATTACACCGCACTGCCAGACTGGACTCAATCCATCGGCATGGCATTCTCGTTGTTACTGCTTGCACCTTCCTGGGGTGGCATGATCAACGGCATGATGACGTTATCCGGCGCCTGGCATAAACTGCGTACAGACCCGATCCTGAAATTCCTGATCGTGTCATTATCATTCTACGGCATGTCGACCTTTGAAGGCCCGATGATGTCAATTAAAACCGTAAATGCACTCTCGCACTATACCGAGTGGACAATCGGTCACGTTCATTCCGGTGCACTGGGCTGGGTTGCCATGGTCACCATCGGTGCTATTTATGCACTCATACCTCACCTGTTCGGTCGCAAGGAAATGCACAGTATCAAACTGATAGATACACATTTCTGGGTTGCCACAATTGGTGTTGTTTTATATATCGTATCCATGTGGATTGCAGGTGTTATGCAAGGCCTGATGTGGCGCGCAGTCAATGCTGACGGCACCCTGACCTACAGCTTTGTTGAAAGCCTGGAACGCATGTACCCTTATTATATCGTGCGGCTACTCGGAGGGATTTTGTTCCTCGGGGGTATGTTTATCATGGCATACAACGTCTGGAAAACCATCAAGGGCAGTGAGTCTGTTGATGCCACTATTCCACCAACCGCTTAATCAGGAGAAATAAAATGGGTCATGAAAAAGTCGAAAAAAATATTGGACTGATGGCGCTCCTGATCGTAATTGTGATCAGTTTTGGAGGCCTTGTTGAAATTGTTCCACTGTTCTTCCTCAAGGAAACCACCGAGCCTGTCAAAGGTCTGAAGCCATATACAGCACTGCAACTGGAAGGACGTGATATTTATATTCGCGAAGGTTGCTACGTGTGTCATTCACAAATGATTCGTCCGTTCCGTGCTGAAACAGAACGCTATGGACATTATTCAGTTGCGGGTGAATTTGTTTACGATCACCCCTTTCAGTGGGGTTCCAAACGTACCGGACCTGATCTGGCTCGTGTGGGTGGTCGCTACAGTGATGACTGGCATCGCGTCCATCTGCTCAACCCGCGTGATGTTGTGCCAGAGTCAAACATGCCATCATTTCCATGGCTGGAAGAAAATGTTCTGGATGGCAAGTTAACACCTACCAAACTCAAAGCCATGCGTACACTGGGTGTTCCGTATAGCGATACAGACATCGCCGGTGCCAGTGATGCCGTTAAGGGTAAAACCGAACTGGATGCACTGGTTTCCTACTTGCAGGTGCTGGGAACCAGCATTTCGAACAGGAGATAGACTGATGAGTATGATCGATTTTCATTCTTACTATACGGTCCTGGGCCTTGTTGTCTTCATCGGGATATGGATCTGGGCATGGAGCAGTAAACGTAAAAAATTCTTTACCGAAGCTGCCAATCTGCCATTTGCCGATGAAGAGTTAGCGGAACGATCCGTCCTGAAGCTTCAGGAAGAGGAGAATAAACATGAATAATTTTTTACACTGGTTTGTTATTAGTATTTCAGTCGGCAGCTTTCTGGCCTGTATTTGGTTAATCTGGTGGAGCAGTAGGCCGATCAAGGGCGAATCTGCCAAAGGTGAAGTAACCGGACATGTCTGGGACGAAGATCTGGCTGAATATAACAATCCACTACCACGCTGGTGGTTGTGGCTATTTTACATCACCATTGCCACCGGCCTCGGTTACATGGCATTTTATCCTGCACTGGGTAACTTTGCTGGTACCAGCCAATGGACACAGAAAAAACAGTATGAGCAGGAAATGGCTAATGCGGCGAAAAAATATTCGCCAGTATTCGACTCCTTTGCTGCACAACCCATACTCGCCCTGGTCAAGAATGAAAAGGCAATGAAAACCGGACAACGCCTGTTCCTGAACTACTGTTCTACATGTCATGGATCTGATGCGGGTGGTGCTACCGGCTTCCCCAGCCTTAAAGATAAGGACTGGTTATATGGCGGCACCCCGGAAACCATCAAGGCCAGTATCATGAATGGCCGTAATGGTAGTATGCCTCCTATGGCGGCAGCGATCGGTGGTGGCGATAATGTTGAGAATGTTGCCAACTACGTTATGAGTCTGAGCGGCGCACCTCACGATGCCAGCAAGGCAGCTGCCGGTAAAACCAAGTTTGCTGTTTGCGCGGGTTGCCATGGCGCTGAAGGTAAAGGCAATCAGGCACTGGGCGCTCCCAATCTGGCTGATAATATCTGGTTGTATCGTGGTTCAATCAGTGCTATTAAAAAAGCTATACAAAAAGGCAGAAGTGGAATAATGCCACCACATAAGGATTTTCTGGGTGAAAAGAAAATTCATTTGATTGCTGCATATATCTACAGCCTTTCTAATCAATAATCAGCAAGAGGATATAACGATGGCCAACCACCCAAATAGACGCAAAACTGATATACCTACAGTACAACGTGTCATTGCGGTGTTCTGGCCATCGTTCCTGACGGCCGGTGTTGCCACCATTTTATTTTTTACTGCATTCGATCCTCAGGAAATTTCCCTGTGCATGGGACACGAAAAACCCGTAAACAATATCGGTGCATATACCATTGGATTTTTTCTGTTCTGGATACTGACTTCCACTACCTGCGCATTAACCTGCTACTTTCAAAAACCTTGTCATCAGCCTGCAACAAAAGCTGACGACTAAAATCACCTTAATTTCAAAAGGTATCGTATGACCCAGACCACCAAGCCGGGTACCCGCAATACACAAAATGCGGTTGAACCTGATCAAACTTCACTTTATGCCAAACATAAAAAGGTCTACCCGCGCGAAGTTCATGGTATTTTTGCGCGTATGCGAACGCTGGGTGTATTAACGCTTCTTGGGCTCTATTACGGCATACCCTGGTTCCGCTGGGATGATCGTCAGGCAGTGCTCTTTGACCTGCCAAACCGTCAGTTTCACGTTTTTGGTCTGACTTTCTGGCCTCAGGATTTCTTTTATTTTGCAGTTCTGCTTATTATTGCCGCCATTGCACTGTTCTTCTTTACCGCACTGGCCGGTCGCCTCTGGTGTGGTTACGCCTGCCCTCAAACCGTATGGACAGAAGCCTTCCTCTGGATAGAACGCAAAATCGAAGGCAGTCGCGCAAAACAAATGAAGCTGGACAAGGCGCCTCTGACACAACACAAATTCTTCAAGAAATTTTCAAAACATACAATATGGCTGCTTTTTTCGGCCTTCACCGGATTTACTTTTGT
>Ga0316205_10001648_pt1 | contig 26796 bp, 24 predicted proteins | sample 3monthpyrite_MG_FD_204941 | JGI IMG/M metagenome (GOLD analysis project Ga0316205, IMG submission 204941) | Microbial mat bacterial communities from mineral coupon in-situ incubated in ocean water Damariscotta River, Maine, United States -... | ecosystem: Environmental > Aquatic > Marine >... | reverse complement strand
TCAAAGCTCTGGGATCGGATAACGGACTAGAGGCTGCGGAAACAATTAAAAAACGTGGAACACCAATAGCACTGTTTTTAGTAGATCAACGCATGCCCGGAATTTCAGGGACTGAATTTTTAGCAAAGATGAACGAATTGCATCCAAACAGTGCAAAGGTTTTGTTAACAGCATATTCCGATACAGAAGCAGCCATAGTAAGCATTAATGTAATTGGCCTAGACCATTATCTCTTAAAGCCATGGGATCCGCCAAGTGAAAAACTCTATCCTGTTCTAGATGACTTACTTAGTTTGTGGCGTAGCAGAGCTGAAATTCCATTCGAAGGCATACAAATGGCAGGGTCGCGGTGGTCACCAAAATGCTATGAGTTGAAGGAATTTATGTCAAGAAATCAAATCCCTTATAAATGGGTAGATATAGACAAAGACAATTCTATGCTAGAACTTATAAAAACGATAACTGATTACACAACAAAGTTGCCCATTGTTTTTTTTCCGGATGGCTCGCATAGTATTCAACCTACTGAACAAGAAATTGCCCAGAAAGTGGGGTTAAAAACATCCGCAGAAAAACCCTTTTATGATGTTGTAATAATTGGTTCCGGACCCGCTGGCTTGGCCAATGCTGTTTATGCTACTTCTGAAGGATTAAAAACGTTAATTGTTGAGCGTAACGCACCCGGTGGGCAAGCAGGAACGAGCTCTCGAATTGAAAACTATTTAGGTTTTCCGGCTGGGTTATCAGGTGCAGACTTGGCTCAACGTGCGGTGGCACAAGCCAAGAAGTTTGGTGCTGAACTTCTTACGGCTCAAGAAGTTGTAAAAATTGAGCAAAACGGTCCCTATAAAACAGTAATTTTTAAAGATGGTAGTGAAGTTTCAACTTATGCTGTTGTATTGGCTTCCGGAATGAAAGTTCGAAAACTAGTGGCAAAGGGTATAGACAAACTCCAAGGAATTGGCGTGTACTACGGAGCTGCAATGACGGAAGCATCCACTTACAAAGGGCAAGATGTTTGCGTGGTTGGCGGGGCTAACTCGGCTGGCCAAGGCGCTTTATTTTTTAGTCGCTATGCCAAAACTGTTAACATCATGATTAGGCGAGATTCTTTCGTAGAAACGATGTCTTCCTACTTGATTGAAAGAATAGAAGCTGCCGCAAACATAAATGTTATTTCCAATGCAGAAATAGTTGAAGTAAAAGGCGAAAAAGGCCTAGAATCAATTGTTTACAAGAGCAACAAAACAAATGAGATACATGAATTACCATCAGCGGCAATGTTTATTTTTATTGGTTCATCGCCTCAATCAGATTATGTATCAGATTTAGTAGCAAGAGACGAAAATGGTTTCATTTTAACAGGACTGGACTTGCCTAAGTTATCCAATAATAGGCCTGCAAATTGGGCACTTAAACGAGAGCCATTTTTATTCGAAACAAGTGCGCATGGAGTTTTTAGCGTGGGAGATATTCGCCATGGTTCAAACCACAGAGTGGCAGCTGCGGTTGGCGAAGGTTCTGCCTGTATACATTTGGTTCACAAATACATTGAATCTGTTTAAAAGATGAGAATTTGAAATTTAAATACTTTTTCAAACGTAGTTGGATACGATCAGCAATAAGAGTATCACTAATAGTGGGTTCAATATTATTTCTAATTAATCATGGTGAAGCAATGTACGATGGAACTATGACTACAGGGCGATGGACATCGGTTTTTCTAAGTTATGTTGTTCCTTATTGTGTGTACATCATTGGAAAGGCCTCAAATATTAAAGAGACTACGGAAAAGTCGAATTAACCGTTCACATATTCCATCCTTCTATAAAAGCATTATCAATGCATATTTTCCCACATCAACCGTGGTGGAATGGTTGGTAATACCAAATGAATTCTGCCGGAAAGACATATTAGCCGCTTTCAATCTAGGAATTAGATAGGTTGCCATAGTTACGGCTTTCGAGATGGGGTAAATTTAATTATGGGTTTTCTTCGCCGTGTTTAGGCAGCTAAATTAGCGAAAACAAACCGAACAGAAAATAAGCGAGGATTTTCGAAATTAGGCGAGAACTAGCAATGAATTATGCACATTGTTGTGCTTTCGTTATTTTTATTTAATAATTCAAAATTTGTCATTCTTTTAGAATAGCAATAGTTTTTTTAGCTTTTTCATCAAACATTGGACCCAAAATTTTAAACGTATAAATAATTTCGTAGTTCATTTCTATTGCATTGTGCCTATGTTTCAGTCCTTGGGCAATATATGCTTCACTTGGAATATAATTAATAGATTTATAAAAATTGGACGGAATAATAGTTTGGGCGTCTAAATATTTTTTCGACTCAATATCTTCTTTAACGACAAGGTTTTTTCTATCGTTAATCATATTTTTAAATGCTTCTGATAAATCATAATATTCTATAAGAGCAATTCTTTTTTTTTCATTAATAACATCAAAATTCCCTGATGAAATTAACTCATTATATGTCGTTTGGGTAAAATCTAACATCTCCCAATTCTGTGGAAATTCATCAATGCTATCTTTTAAATGTTCTGGTTTAATATTTCCTTGTTTTATAAACTCAAAATAACCTTTATATATCTTTTCATATTTGACACCCTGTCTTATTTGTGTATTTATTGTAGTTGTGTCTTTTGATATATCTGTAATTAATCTATTAATATAATTTACAGATTTTGCATTATTTTTGGTTTCTTCATTCCAGTTATTGATACTTAATGCAATTAAAATTCCAATAACTACAAGAACAATTTCGCCAATTGCATAAAGTAAATACTTGTTGAATTTGTTTTCAGTCAACATTTTTTGCCTAATTTTTCTAAAGAATTTTATCATTGGTTATCAGTTGGCTATAATTCTGAATAACGTCAAATTATCATTATGATATTCAGTTGCTTATGTTTTTGTGGAATTTCTACAAAATCTCAATTTATATCTTTTTTACAATGTTAGCGGTAGAAATTAATCTCAATTTTCCGTGATGTAGGCAATGAAGCACTTTGGAGAAGAAGAGCGGAGCGAATGCACCAACGTATGCAAGTATTTTGCGTTGTAATCCCGTAGGGTGCTATGCACTATACATAGTGTTGTGTTTTCGTGCTTTATTTACTTTTCGTTTTTCAGCGTTGGGGAAGACATACTCTTTGACAAGTTTTGGCTCGTGCGGTTGGCTTTTGAGCGACTTGGCAAACCGCTTGCGGTTCACGAACACCATTGAAAACAAACAATCCGTGAGTAATTGTGTGGCTTTGAAGCGTTGACATTTCTTTCCGTTTATATCGTTTTCAACTTCAATTGTTTTAAATATTCGTTGTGCTCCTTAGTCTTAATTACAATGCGTTCATTGATTGAGGTCAGACTTTTATTTACTTCATTTAAGTCAATTTGCACTTCATCCTCAGCCGTACTTACATATCTTGAAATGTTCAGATTGTAGCCGTTCTTTTTAATCTCGTCCATTGAAACTTTTCGAGAATAGCGTTCTGTCTCCTTTCTGTATTTATAGGTTTCTACGATACTTGCAATGTTCTTTTTCGCAAGAGTGTTCTGTCGTTTTCCTTTTGCAAAGTGCTCACTGGCATTGATGAACAAGACATCATCTTCTTTTTTACATTTCTTCAAAACAAGAATGCAAACAGGCATTCCTGTTGAATAGAATAGGTTTGAAGGCAAGCCAATTACTGTGTCAATATTGTTGTCTTTCAGTAGCTTTTCACGAATTCGTTCTTCTGCACCACCACGGAATAAAACTCCATGCGGTAAAATAATAGCCATTGTGCCCTCATTACTTAAGAAATGGAAGCCGTGCAGTAGGAAAGCAAAATCAGCTGCTGATTTTGGGGCTAAACCATAACTTTTAAAACGGAAATCTTCTGCCAAAGTATCATTTGGTTCCCAACGTAAACTGAAGGGTGGATTGGCAACTATCGCGTCAAATTCAGTTTTCTTGAACGGGTTCATTTCATTCAAAATGTCCCACTGATTTTTTAGAGTATTACCATGATATATTTCAAATTCCATGTCCTTCATGCCATGTAAAAGCATGTTCATTCTTGCCAAGTTGTAGGTAGTGATGTTGTTCTCTTGTCCGTAAATTTTACCGACTATACCGCCATTGTCTTTGATACGCTTTCTTACGTTCAAAATATTGAACCCGAAAATGGATACCATCTTAATACTAATACTCTTCCATCGGTCAATCTTCTGTTTTTAACAAGCGGTACCTCTATACTAATTGTAGAGAAAAATGGATGTGTAGTTCGGCTAAGAAAATGAAAGGAGTTAAAATTCTGGATGCCTTATACATTTAAAGGCGAGATGTATTTAAGCCCGTGCTACCAAAACATTCTTAAACGTTGCATTAACTGTCCGTAAATTCTTTGATAAACTTTTGCTCGGCTTCAGTTTCTCCAATTAAAATTAAGTCTGAATTTTCGGGGATTACTTCATTTGGATCAGGATTAACCACTTGCTTCCCGTTGTTGGAATAAGCCACTACATTACAGCCGGTTTTATGCCGAATATCTGCGTCGATCAAAGATTTACCGGCAATCTTTTTAGGTGTTTTTAAACTGAAAACATTCAGGCCCTCGGCAATCATTATTACTTCATTTTCTTCATAAATGTTAAACATCGCATTGGCTCCCATCGAGGCATATGACATTACAAAATCAGCACCGGCGCGATGAAGTGAATGAACATTTCTTTCGATAGATGATCGGGCAACAATGTGTATTTCCGGACGAAGATGACGGCAATAGATCGTTAGATAAATGTTAATGTCATCCTGATTGGTACTGATAATTACACTATGTGCGGTATCGATCCCAGCTTTTTTTAGCGTATTTATGTCGTTTGCATCACCAAGAATATAATTTTCTTGATTCCTTATCCTCTCCGGGTTTTTATCAATTATCTTGAAACGAATGTTTCGTCGTTTTAAGTGATAAGCTGCGGCACGCCCAACGCGCCCCCCACCAATAATAATCACAGGTTCGTCACTTACGCCATAAATCCCGAAAAGCTCATCATATTTTCTAAGCTGATTAATTGAACCGGCCATCATGAGCACAGAATAGTCGTGGATGACGGTATCAGGGTGAGAGCCTTGAAATGTACCACGCTCCCAAATTCCAACGACATTAATACCTAATTTTTCTCGAATTTGAGATTCCCGCAACGTTCTGCCTACTAGTGGTGTATCATGGGCGGTTGCTTCTGCTATCACTATATCGCCCATCCTTCCAATCGTGTGTACCCGAGAATCCTGACCTAACGTTCTTCGGGATAATGCCCGACCAAGCAAGTTTCCCATATGAAGCACATGATCAGCTCCGGCCAGCTTCATAATATCAATCGAATCATGAAAATTAGCTGTGGTTACAATTTTAACATGTTCGTTGAATTCTCGGACGGTGTGAGCCACATTGGTATTGAACATATCAGACCCAGTAGCAACGACCATTGCAGCCTGTTGGATTTGTAATTTTTGATAAGTTTCGGGATTATCGGCCTCTCCGAGCATTACCTTGAACCCATCGTCAAAGAATTCAAGTGCTTTTTGTAAATCAGAAACAAGAAGTACATTTTTTATCTGATACTGATTTAATTTCTCGATGAGCGTTCGGGTTACCGGGTCGAAATTGGTGATTATTACATGGTCTTTAAAATTTCTCGGTAATTCTCGTGGTGCCCGGGCTCGAGATTGAGCCTCCATCCAAGGAGCGTAGAAAAACTCAATAAAGGTAAAAGGGAGCATAATTAGTAAAACAACAATTCCAGAACCCAGTACGATCATTGAGAAAAACCGACCCAAATCTGAAGTAAAAGTAATATCCCCAAAACCGAGCGTACTCATGGTTACCAGGGTCCAGTAAAAACCGGTCATCCAGCTATGTTTTTGACCTTCCATTTCCATGATCACATGAAAAAGTACGCCGTACAAACTAATGAGTGTAAACAGAATGATTAGAAACTGGACCAATCTCTGAATATTGGTTCTGGATTTCTTATTTGCTATGAAATACGTGATTTGAGAAGTAAAAAACTTCATTTCTAATTGATGTCTAATTCGTGTGACAATAACTGTTACTTAGCATATCTAAAAAAACAGATACAAAAAAGCCTTTCAATTTTAATTATGAAAAGGCTTCAAATATAGAAAAAGGGTAGAAATCATTTAGCAGCGAAGCAGATATCAGCGATTAATTCCTTGTCCGGAACTTCACCCGGTTTATTATGATATCGTTCGAATGGATGAATACCATGTTTCGAAGCAAATTCTTTTCCACGTTGCATGGTAATTTGTGCAGACCAAGCGCCACCAATATGATCGTACGCTCCGACATGGCGAACTACATGGATGTTGGTTTTTGGGATTGAACTATTGAACATTCCGGCAGGTAAAGAATCAGGGTGGTTGTTAACACCAAGACAAGCAGTGTAATTAACTTCCATTTTTTTTAAATCCCACTTATGGTAAATAGAATAAGCACCTGTAACCTGTACATCTGCAAGGCTCTCGATGTGTGATTCAAGTTGACCAAAATCTGCACTCATTTTGTCTCCAATATCTTTCATCGAACACGTAGTTTTGATACCAACATAATCTGTTCCCGGAAATGGTTGAACCCCGAGAAACTCAAGTTTTGACCTAACTTCTCCCTTTTCTACATAGTCTTTAAGCAGGTTCAGTCCACGTTCATAATCCATTCCTATAAATCCTTCCATCATTTTCTTCATCCAAAACATAAAAAATGGAAGAGAGCTATCCATAGTCCAGGTGATCTCGGTCGAGTCTCCGGTTTGCTCCAAATGAAAAGAAACCTTGGCCTTAGATTTCCATGGTTTGAGGAAATTGAGGTCATAATTGATATGATTGTTTTCAACCTCACCGGTAATTTTCATATTTCCTTCCCCGGTTCGTTTTCCTTTCCACTCATAATATTTGGCGTCATCAGAAATAGTTACATCCACTCCGGGCTCCATGATTAACCAAGGCGACCAAGTTGGCCAGTGATTAAAATCATTCAATTTAGAATAAACAGTAGCGGGATCTGCACTGATAGTAGTAGAACGGACAACATTCATTTTAGGCATGGTACTAAACAGGTTAGCTGAAATTATGTGTGCAATGTATGTAATGAAGATTAAATGCGCAAAATCTTGCGAAAATATCTATGATATCTCAAAGCTAAATACATCTTGTATCCCTTTTTCAAAAACAGCGGAAATTTTGAATGCCACCTCAAGTGAAGGTGAGTACTTTGCAGCTTCAATGGCGTTAATAGTTTGGCGAGTAACTCCAACTTTATCGGCCAATTCCTGCTGAGTCATTTCATCGCTGAGAAAACGGAGCTTGCGTATTTGATTGCTGATGGTTCCTTCAATCATTTCAGGAGTCCTTTCGATAATGATAAATCATGGTAATTCGTTTGCTCGCGCTGCCAACAAATAATGTGATAAACAAAAAGTGGAAAACAAATTTTGGGTCGGCCATTCTAACATAATCTTTGAACTCTGATCCAATTACACCAGAAAGAAACAGCTGAACCATGGCCACCATTACCCCAAAAACCAAAATACTATAACCTATTCTTAACCCCTTCGCTTCGATCATCAGATCTCGTTCATCCTTTTGAATTTTTCTCTTGCTTTCACTGATATCAATAAAAATTTCGACGGCAACTGCAATCCAAAATACATTAAAGAAAATCTTTACAAAGTTTGCTGAATAATCTGGAATTACTCCAGGCCAACCAAATACAATTAATAGGTAGAAAACGACGACGGAAGTTGACGTTGCAAGTGAGGTCCAGGATAAAATTTCAGATCGTGACATGATTGTCTCCATTAATTAGATGTCAAGCAGGCTTTACGCAATGTAAAATAAATGTTACATCATGTATGGAATTTTTTTCATGAACACTTCTTTCTTCTAAACTCCTTCTTTATGGGTTCAAGCACCTCTTCGATCCCGTTGGTTTTAACCTCATACATGGTGGAAAGAAATTGACCCAGTTGGCCACTTGGAAATCCCTCACGGTTAAACCATTCCAGATAATGAACCGGTAGGTCGGTGATGTATCGCCCTTCGTATTTGCCAAAAGGCATTCGTGCTTGAACCAAGTGAATTAGAAAAGTGGAATCGTACATAAGTCACATTAATATGCGAAATAAAATATTGTGAAAAGAGGTATGTTTTTGGAAAGAATCTGACCGTATGAAATTTCGAATATTTTTTTTCCTTCCTGCAATTCTGTTACTTTTTCAATGTGACAATTTATTCATGAATGAGAACTCAACCGCTAGCATATCAGCCGTAATTGAAGGCGATGAATTGGTGATCAGAAATAGTATTCATTTTGATGTGTATTTTTTTGCAGTCGATCAAGAAACCTCATATTTAATTAATTGGGCGCCTTACGAAAGTGAAGAAAACAGAATTCGCGCCAATAGTACGCGTGTATTTTCTACAGACGAAATTGTAGGCTACGATCCTGAAAAGGTGGTGATTATTTTTACTTGGAATAACGAGCAAACCTATTGGGAAGACATTGAAATTGAACCGTAAAAAAAGCCTAAAATTATTTATGCTGCTGATGGTAGTAAGTACAGCGTTTACGGCCTGTTCCCTATTTGATAACGAAAACGATGATGCTCTGATTTCGGCAGTTATAGAAGAAGGTGAGTTAGTAATAAGAAATGGTTTTCATTTTGATGTGTATTATTTTGCAGTCGATCAATCATCGCTGGCTCATATTTCTTGGATTCCTAGAGTAACAGAATTTAATCGAATAAAAAGTAATGAAGTGGTAGTAGTTCGAGCAGATAGTTTGTTTGCATACAAAAAGGGAAAAGCAGTTGTTTTCTTTTATTGGGATGAAGAGATTTCTGAAATTTTATCCATTGTAATAGAATAAGTTCTCGTATGTAATGGCTCGGTTTTGTAGTTTCAGAAAAAAATGGATACATGCCGGTAGTAAAACTTATAAAAATAGCTCATGGTCGCAGTGGCGATAAAGGAAATGGAAGTAACGTTGGCATTATTGCTCGTCATCCAGAAATCTATCCATTTCTGAAAGAGAAACTTACTCCGGAAGTGATAAAAGATCACATGAAATATGTGTGCAAGGGTAAAGTGGATCGATATGAACTTCCAAATATAGGGGCATTAAATTTTATACTTCACGAGAGTTTAGGCGGCGGGGGAACTGTTTCCCTAAAACTTGACGCGCAAGGAAAAACTCATGCGTCTCAGGTTCTGAGGATGGATATTGATGTACCACAGAAGTTGTTAGATCTTTTATAGAACTAGAGTATTCTACATGATCTTTCAGTTGGTATCTCATGAAGGCTGAGTTGGAAAACTAAAAGAAAAAGGGTTGCCCTTAGATTGTACAATCAGCAATTCAACGCGGCTTCGTCGATGAACTCACGATGGCTTTTGCCTAAAGTACAAAAGCCATGCAAAATCCATTTTTTCTGTTACCAACTGATGTAATTCTTGGTCTCATTAAAAGACACTTCCTTTGCTAAAATCACAAATATCATGTCACTAAATAGTAGAAAACCGGAATATCGAATGCATGACATCAGAAAGAGCCAAAAATAAAATCAGTGGACTTAGCGGATAGATCGTAGGTAAATCCAATCCCAAAATCGAGCGCTAAGTTACTAATTTTATATCGTAAATGAAGTCCGGCTCCGATGAGACTACTAGAGCCTGTAGGGTTATTCAGGTCTCTGTAATTTACTAACGTATGGGTAAAAAGGCTCAGATAGATATTGCTGACATATATCGGGACAAGTAAACCTCCATTATCAGGATAAGCCAAGGGGATGGTGTATTTACTGCTGAATCGACCAATAGAAACAGACGTAGCAAATAGTTTATCCTCGAAGCCAAACGGAATGATGGAATTATTACTGAAAAGCGGACTATCAGTTTGGTTTAAGAATTGAGCACTTAAAAGCAAAGATTGATTTGTCTTAGGAAAAATGGCGGAATAGAAATTTACTCCATAGAAATAAGCTTGTCGCTTTTTCAATAAAATTACTCGCTCCTCACCATTAAATGTAAAAGGGAGCTCTGAACCGTTCAATATTTTTTCAACTTGGCCAAAGAACTGAACACCAGCTGATGGCTGTATATCTCTGGAGCGCTGAAGTATCCTGATATTTAATTGAGAGAATAGAGAAGCTTTCCATTGTGCAGAGTAGTCACTTACCGGTTTAGTACTTAAATTATAAAAGCGGAGTTGTTCTCGGTTTATGGATGGTCGGAAGAATAGCGAGGAAAAGCGGTCAGTTTTGTTGAAATAGTAATCTATTGGGCTGTTCAAGCTGAACCCTCTTTCTTCCTGTAAAAAAGTAGGAACATCGGTTTCACTTACTCGGATTCGGATGAATTCAGGAGCACTATACGCACTAACACCGAAACCGGGATAAAATGATTTGTTGGTATATGAGACATTGTACCAGAACCGATCCTGTAAATTAGTTACTTCAAGAGCATATAACTGGCTCTGCAATACATCGGTACTTAAAAGAGCAGCGCCCCACTCTGTAGTACCGCTTTTATCCTTCGAAACGGGAAGAACGGCTCGCGGTTTTAACCATCTGAAGTCACGACTATATTTTGAAATTTCCCATTTTTGACTTTCGCCGATCAGTTCATCACCCAAAAAAGGAGTATTTAATGCATTTGATAAGTCATCGCCTGATAGCAATTCAGCTGAGTCAACTTCCTGATTTAGAAAATCTTTTTCATGTAAATAAGCAATGTTTCTTTCTCCATCACTTTGAGTAACGTACACAATAGACGTCGCATCAGGCGAATAGGAGCCTTCAAGAGCGTTAAATTTTGAATTTGTCAATTGATAGACTCGCCGGTCGTCGAGATTAAATTCATACACATTCATAGCAGGAAAAGCATCCATAGTAAATAACAGCCGATTTTTGGTTGGATGCCAAACGGGATCATGAATGGATCCGTTTTTAAATGCAAGAGTCGGTGGATTTTCCAAATCACTTTGTAGTGAGTGTTTATTAACAATCCATAACGCCTGCACACCCCTTTGGTTTACTATAACCGCTAACTCATTTTTGTTATGAGGCGACGCCTTAACCACGATTGCCGATCTATCACTAAAATCAGTAAGGGAGACTGCTTCACCATCATGAAATTTAACGATGTTAGAGATATCACCATTAGGTTGCAGAGCATAAAAATCACTTCCGGATTTTTCCGGCGCATACAAACGGTCGCCATCAGAAATTCGAAAAAGAGACCCACTGCGAATATTCAATCGAACAATGTCACTTTGATAGTTTGCAAAAATTCGATTAATCGAAAAGTTTTCGGCTAAAAATATATGATCCGATTCTTTCTCAAAATCCATGTAAAAGTCGCCCACTAAAAAGTGCTCGCTAACTTTTTTATGAGTGTTGCTAGAAAAGTTATAAATGAAAATTGAACCCGGGGCATTGTACTGTCGTGAAAAGTACAAGATTTCATCAGGTGAAATCCAAATTGGGCGTTGTTGCCGAACACCAATATATGGACTTCCAATAAATTGTTGAGTGTCGTCGGTTGAACTATTAACATTAAGTAGTCGCTCAATTTCTTCAGCCGATTTTGAACTTTTATAATCTTGATAAAGCTGATTAGGCCATTTTCCTGTAACGTGCTTTAATGCGTAACCATAGCCGAGAAAAAACAAGTTTTGATGAACTCGAATTGCACGTTTTGAAATGTCATCGCCATAAGATTCATGAAGCCATTTTGTAAAGGTAGATCCACCGATATAGTGCCGATTTGAGGGTAGAGAAAAATCTGAGGGTATAACCGTTTGTCCCATATTCCAGCTATTGGGGCCGGCTAAATTAGCACTAAACTGATTTTGGAAAAAAGTGTAATTCGAGCGACCTGAATTTTCTCTAATTCCATTTTCTGATTCATGATAAACAGCAAGTCCCTCATGAACACCAAGTGGCGGAAACATATTAAATGATCGCCGATAATCGGGTCCAAGAAGCCCAATAATGGAGGCTAATGAGAACCGGTTGCTTACGTTTGTATGATTAGCATGGATTAATTCATGCGGTAAAACGGTTTCTAACCAAGAACCAGATCGCGGATTCAATGCTTTGCCTTTGAATGGCGAAATATCAATTTCAGATCTAAAATTAACCGACGATACAAATCCATTTGTGGCATCATTATATGGTGCTAAAACTACAGGAAACCGAGAAAGTTCGCCCCCAGTAAGATCATAGCTAAGCTCATATTGATTTTCGAGAATGCGCGCTGCTCGCCGTGCTATTTCTTCATGACCTTTAGCAAATATTAATCGAAAATGTGGGCTATTTAGTTCCTGCCAATTGAGGCCTGCCGGTCTGTGTTGTGTAAAATACAATGCATTCTGGGCGCTTAATTCCAAAGAAGAAATGAGTACTAACAAGAAAAGAGATGCGACAATTCGGGACATAAATGGCATTAGAACCCGGGTAAGTAATAGTAAATTGCCCAGAAGTGTGAAAACGCACCACCCAACACAAACAAATGCCAAATACCATGATAACCGAACCATTTTGGGGCTGGATTAGGTTTTTGAAGCCCATAAATTATTGCGCCAACGGTATAAAAAAGCCCACCGATAATAATCCAAAATGAGAAACCTTTCGGCACCACATCCCAGATTTGAGGAAAAATGAGGACGGCGATCCAGCCCATCAACAAATAAAGACCGGTTGATAACCAACGTGGCGCATTTAACCACAAGATTTTTTTAAGAATTCCGGCAACGGCAAATATCCAAACCCCAAGCAGCATGCCCAACCTCCAATTCCCTTCAAGAGCAATCGCAGAAATTGGAGTGTAAGAACCTGCAATTACTAAATAAATCATGATGTGATCGAGTAAACGAAAAAACTCTTCCGTTTTAAAAGTAACTCGAACACTATGGTATAATGCAGAAGAGCCAAACATTAATAATACGGTGACTCCATAAATAATGAATGCAATTTTATTAGAAACCGGATCGATGGTTGAATCAATAATTAATAAAATAGTGCCAACGAGGGCTACTAGTGCCCCAAAAGCATGGCTATAGGTATTAAATGGCTCTCGTATAGGAAACAGGTATTTTTTCACTTCTTTAATTTATTTGAGTTCAAGTTACGAAGAACTTCCAATAAAGGAATATTAACGCAAATCCTGTTATAAATAACATCCCAAACCAGCTTAATAATTTCAACCAAAGAGCGGGTTTTTTATCCTCAGGAAAATGGTCGGAAAAAATGAGTTTATAATTGATGTACGCAAATACTGGCCCTGATAAAAATGACATCGTGGTCGCCAGATCAACCATAAAAATGAAACGACTACCGGCGAAATATAGTACGAGTAAAGAAATTGTCGAAATGATGACAAGCGTAGCTCGATAACTTTTGAATGGGGAGGGTTTTTCTTCCTTTGGCCGATTTAAGTTGAGAATATGAGAAATGGTTCGGGGATAAGCATCGGTAACGGTAAGTGTTGTACTAAACATGGCAGTGAATGCACATATAATAATGATAACATAAGCCCAGTCTCCCAAAGTGTCTGTATAAAGGCTAACTAATGTTGTGGCGAACTGTGAGCCACTTAGTGCAAAATTTTCGCCACTTCCGAATAAAATCAACGCACCAAGACTTAAAAAACCAAGTGCAAGCACCGCTGCGCCTATGTAGCCAACATTAAAGTCGATGAGCGATTCTTTCAGTGTTGGTTTGTGTTTGGTTTGTTTGATGCGCTCCAAAATCCATAAAGAATGCCAAGCGGATGCATCAATTAAAATGGGCATCCACCCCATTAAAGCAATTAAAAACGAAACACCTCCAACTGTCCAAATGCTAGGAGGTTCTGGTCGTGGCGCTGAACCGGTATTCGCAAATGCAACAATTACAGCGATAAGGGTTGATATCGACAGCACAACAATAATGACTTTGATCGCTTTATCAAGTGCGGAATATTGCCCCCGTTCAAGAATTGCGATACAAATGGCTAAAATGATTACGCTCCAAATTAGAGGAGAAAGAGTGATTCCAGTTAGCTCGGCTGCCAAACTTGCAGTGACTATTGTAACCGCGGCTTGAACCACGCACATCGTTAACATTGTGAACCCGGAAAAGGTCCAAAGTGCCCACTTACCAAGCTTTTGGTACCCCTGAACAATGCTCTCGCCTGTTGTAATGGTGTATCGCGGACCAAATTCTAAAAAAGGATATTTAGAAATATTGGCCAGAGCTACCGCCCAAACTAAGGTAAATCCAAATTCAGCTCCAGCCCGGGTTGATTGTACTAAATGCGAAACCCCAATTGCTGCTGCTGCCAGAATCAGCCCCGGTCCGAAGGCATATTTAAGGGTCGATTTTGCTTTTGTAATAGTGTCTGCCATAGAAATGAATTTTCAGAGCATACAAAAAAATAGCTTCTTCCTAAAGTATTCATAAGTATAAGGAAACCTTTTTCAGCATTTTTCAATTGCTACCTGTACACTATGATGCTATAAAGGGATTTAATCAAAAAAGCGGTTATGAAAACTATCTTCACTTTTATTTTTGCTCAATTTCTATTCATCAACACAAATGCGCAGGTAACGCTGAATTATTATTTACCGGAAGGTGTTGAATACAATGATGCTATTCCAACGCCAATGGATATCAATAACCAAGAAGTTGGCGAGTGGCACATTCGCCACGATCAGTTAGTTACATACATGTATGCAATTGCTGAAGCATCAGACCGAGTTGCCATAGTTGAAACCGGGCGGACGTATGAAAACCGGCCGTTACTTTCGTTGGTATTTACTTCACCGGAAAATCATGCTCGATTAGAAGAAATCAGACAAAATCATTTAGCATTAGGCGACCCGGAAAGATCTGACGAAATGGATGTCTCATCAATGCCCATTGTAGTTCAACTAAGTTATAGCGTTCACGGAAATGAGCCAAGTGGAGCCAATTCGGCGTTATTAACCGCCTATCATTTAGCAGCTGCTGAAGGGGAGGAAATTGAAAATGTGTTAGAAAACGCAGTCATTTTAGTTGATCCGAGTATAAACCCGGATGGATTAGCAAGATTTGCACATTGGGCAAACATGCACAAGAGCTTAAATACGCTAGTTACCGATCCTGAAAGCCGTGAGTACAACGAAGTGTGGCCTCGTGGACGAACAAATCATTATTGGTTTGATTTAAACCGGGATTGGATGCTTGTTCAACATCCAGAGAGCAAAGCGCGTGTTGGTCGTTTTCAAGAGTGGAAGCCAAATATCTTAACCGATCATCACGAAATGGGCTCAAACTCTACCTTCTTTTTCCAACCGGGAATTCCAAGCCGAACGCATCCACTAACACCGGAGAGAAATCAGGCGCTTACGGGAAGTATTGCAGAGTATCATGCAGAAGAACTAGATAAGATTCAGTCACTTTACTACTCAAAAGAAAGCTTTGATGATTACTATTATGGAAAAGGATCGACCTACCCGGATGTACAGGGAAGCATTGGAATACTATTCGAGCAAGCCAGCTCTCGAGGTCATGCACAGGAGACTATTCATGGAATATTGAAATTTCCTTTTACCATTCGCAATCAGTTTACAGCAACGCAATCAACAATTAAAGCGGCAGTTGATTTAAGAGTGGAATTACTTGAACACAATAGATTATTCTACAAAGAGGCGTTGCGTTCGGCATCAAGATCGACCATAAAAGCCTATGTTTTTGGGGAGTCAGCGGATCAGGCAAGAACTTTCCATTTGGCAGAGCTGATCAATCGACACAATATCGAGGTTTACGAATTAGCGGAATCAATGACGGCAAATGACGAGAATTTCAAAGCCGGTAAAGCTTATGTGGTACCAACCGATCAGCCTCAATTCAAATTAATAACCGCATTATTTGAGCGACGAAACACCTTTACTGATAGTTTGTTTTACGATGTATCAGCATGGACTATGCCCTATGCATTTAACCTCCCATTTGCAGAGCTGAATAACCGCACATTTTCTGCTGATATTCTTGGTGCCCAATTTGATGGTTCAATGAAATCAACCGGACAAGTAATTGGCGGCAGAAGTGGATATGCATACGCATTTGAATGGGATGAATACTACGCGCCAAGAGCTTTATATAGATTATTGGATGCCGGCGCTAAAGCTAAAGTTGCTACACTGCAATTCTCCGGTGTTACTTCAAGTGGCGAGAAAGATTTTGACTACGGTACGATACTAGTTCCAATGGGAATTCAGGAAGACGAAATTGAAGTACATAAAATAATCGCCGAAATTGCAGCCAAAGATCACATCAAAGTGTTTGCACTAAAAACGGGGCTTTCGTCAAAAGGGATCGACCTTGGTAGTAATAACTTTTCCAATGTAACTAAACCAAGCGTTGCAGTAGTTGGCGGTGAAGGAACCAATTCTTATGAAATTGGAGAAATGTGGCACTTGATGGATCAACGGTATCAGATGCCATTAACTATTTTAGATAAAGGAGATTTGAGCGGAGCAGATTTAGATCGCTACACTGTTTTGATAATGACCGGATATAATTACAGTGATTTATCTGGCAGAACAACAGATGCAATCAAAGATTGGGTTCGCGAAGGTGGCGTTCTGGTTGCAATGAAACAAGGTGTACAATGGGCAAGCCAACAAGAATTAGCCGATGTTGAATTTGTAGAAGATGAAGAAAGTGAGGAAAAATCAGAGACCGAAATCCGCCCATATATAAAGCAAGGGGCAGATCAAGGCGCCCAAGTGATTGGCGGCTCCATTTTTAATGCGAAACTCGATCTGACGCACCCTCTTGGCTATGGATTTAACAACGAAAACATTACCGTATTTAGAAACAGCACCATATTTATGGAGAAAGGGGAAAATCCATATTCTACGCCACTTTATTACTCTGATAATCCACTCGCTAGCGGATACATCTCTGCTGAAAATGAAAAAACCATTGCCGGAACGGCGGCAATTGTAGTAAGTAGATTTGGCGGAGGTAAAGTTATTGCCATGACGGACAATCCAAACTTTCGAGCTTTTTGGTACGGAACTAATAAATTATTCGCCAACTCCATTTTCTTTGGGAAAAATATTCGTGGGAGCTCCGGAAATTAAAACAACAACCGGTTAGTATTTTTATCTAATAAAAGCCCGAGCAAACTCTCGGGCTTTCTTGTACAAAAACCGTACAGAACCGTTAGCAGTAAAACCAACTCATGAGAATTTAATTAGCTGATTTTAGATTCCTAATGAAATAGCAAATTCCAGATATTGATTGTCATCAAGTAAGAGCCCTTTTTGCACCATTCTATTCACATAATTAATCTGGATTTTAAAACGGCGCAGGAATTCAACCTGACTGGAAATTTCCAATTGATTATAAGCCTGTAAATCGCCGGCCAAAAACCGAACCAAGTCTCCGCCTCTTTGTGGATTGAAAATATTACCACCAACATCAGTAAGCGTACCGTCATCATTTCTAAAGTTTTCGCCTTGTTGAATTCTCTTAAATCCAATTTCAATAAATGTTCGTAGCGGAAACCATTGACGGAGCTTTACGAAATACTGTTCGCTATTCGGCCCTAAGTTATGACCCAAAGGCTGATTAAAATTTTCATAGGTGTTAAATCTTTGCCAATGACTATAATAAAAAGGATCAATTCGCAGATATTCTAAGTGTAAACTTGTGCCGGTTTTATATGCATAACTTAATCCAGTTATATAAGAGAACACCCCATCTTCAGAGGATCGTTTTCCTGTCTTTTTTATAATATCAGAATACTTGTTTATATCATCGAGACCGACACCGGCAAACATTTCAAGTCCTTTTACAGGTCGCACGATTACATCAAGATTAAGAAAGGGATTGTCTCGATCTTGATTATTAAGCTCGGCAACCTCTATTGGTATAATTGGATTAAAATAGCTGAGGTCTGTATTACGATTACTATATATCGTTGTTTGAGTGTACTGCAAAGAAATCCAGTTTTTCGGAGTCAGCTCAATTTTCTTAAGAACTATCCATCTAGATGGCGTAACCCTAGACCGATAATTAGACCCTCCGATAGTTAATGTTTGATCTTCAGTGATCAAACTTTGAAGGGATCCATGAAGCATGGTGTATTTCAGATATTTACTTTTCCAGGTGAGGCGAATCCAATCGAAATCCGGTGCTTGTTGTGATAATATGAGCGTTTCATCAATCCCCGTACCATATTTTAAACTACCGCGGCCAACATCAACACGAATGTTGTCATTGAAGTTATAGCTTAGAAATCCCTGAGCGTAAAACCCGGAACTTTTTCCTTGTTTAGCCACAGACCAAGTGTTACCCAACACGGGTTGAAATGGCATTACATTATCGCCAAGTGAGATGGTAAAATTTTGATATACAAGATGGAAACCTACTTTATCATATAAAGTACCGTAAGCCCGGAATCCCTTTAAATTATAGTAGCCCTTTAAGAAATCGTCTCTATTACCGTTTAAAATTACTGCATCGGTTCTCAAATAATCAACAAAAACATTCTTAGTAGAATCAATGTGTTGATAAAAGTGGTACTCGCCGTTGTCAAAAATATAATCAAGTTTTTGGCTGATGGATTCCCTAAAAGTCCCTGTTTTTCGTTGAAGTGAATATCCCTTTTCTTTTAGGATGCTTATTCGCTCGGTAGAAAATTCATTCAAATACGTTTCTTTTAATCTTTTATTTCCATATTCGATGTTCTCGTCGTCTATAGATTCTAATAAATCTGCTATTTCTTTTCTTGAAAGCGGGATGCTTTCGTAGCTGTAATTCGAAACGTTGCCTAAAATTCGCTGATTATATAACCACTCATACACGGTATGATTTACCGGCACAAGGGATTGTTGTGAAAACGCTTGATTAGAAAAGAATAAGAAGAAAAATAAAGCGAGCGGGATCACATTCTTCACACTAATACTATTGAATCTCATAAGCTAAGTAATGGAAATAATTTAGATAATTACACGAAGATAAAACTTTCTATCGAATAAGAACGCGACATTTAATCATGCTGAAACGAAATCAAAAAATTAAAGTTTGGAGCTGCAATTAGCGGTCATTTCTATATGTGTTTAATGCTAACATGAAAAAGTTAATGCCTATTCCAATAAAAGCGGCGCCAGTATTTCTGATTATATCCAAATAATCGAAAACCCTATTTGGAAGAAAAAATTGAATAAATTCGTCAATAGCACCGGCAAAACTGGTCAGAATAAAGGCATAAATAGCAGCCGAGAATAGTGATTTTCCTCTTTCTTGTAACGCTTTAAAAATAAGCACTCCAACTAATCCATATTCAAATAAATGGGTACGCTCTGCCAAACTCACACCAGATCGTGTAAAAATCATAATCACGATAACAAACATTGTTAAGTAGAGTAACCATTCGGTTAGGCTGCTTTTCTTGCGAACACCAAAACCGATAACCACTAAGCCGGTTAGTAAAAACCCCAGGATAAAAAGCAGGTCGAATAATGCTCGTTCGATGAAAAAAGAAGCAAACTGACCAGCCAGACCAAGGGTTGAGTAGATACCTAGAAGAACGACTAAAGTAGCGAACCAATATTTTTGTTCTGTTTCAGTTAGGAAAATTTTCATAGTGTTTGCACCAAAAACTGTATGCTATTTCCATCGGGATAAAACAGCATCTCTAATTTCTTATCAAAAATGATGTTTTCCTTTAGTACTGTATTAAGGTTAGTAACTTCAAAATCAAATCCCAATGCCTCCTCTGTAACTCGCATCATAAAGAAATCTTCCCACACACTTTTAAAAAATTTATGTGCACAAGGGCAATGTCTCAATCATCTGTAAAATCTCGTTGACTTGTGTTAAGCAGTAAACCTTAGCTCCCAAACTTGGCAAATAGGTAAATGAACAATTGTGACACGTATTTTTCTCATGCCATAATTATGAGAATTAATCTTCTCTTGGCGGCATCCCCATCAAGTGGCGATGATCGAACGCACCGGTTGGCATGGTTTTTAAATTTTCGATAAGCATGATGGCGCGCTCGATTCGTTTCTGACTGGATTTAACAGTACCAACATAATGGATGATAAACCGCTGTTGTCCGGGGGTAATTTTCTCGAATTCTTCCAACCCGATTACATCCTGATCAAGGAGAGCTTCAAGTTCTTCGCTCATCGTCATTCCATATTTCGATGTATCCAGCTCAATAGTCGCTATAATCTCTTCATTATGATTTATAGACCAGATTTTCTGTTTTTTCTTATTTACGATGATAAGACCGCGGCCATCGCCTTTGCTCATTAAACCCGCATGCATTTTTTCATGCCCGTTCAATGAACACATTAATCGAGTGCCGTAACCGCCAATTTTCTCAACAATTTCCCGTGGCACGGTGATATGTGTATATCCAACTTTGTTAGAGGGCTCCAAATAAGTAGTAAAAGTGATAGGCTGCATGTACTTATTGTACTCAGAATATTTCAAAATCAATAATGGAACCCGGTTTTCTCAGTTCTTTGAAATGACAACGGTATGGAGTTAAATTGGTTAAAGAAATTGTAAATAACGGGTATAATTGAAAACGATAATAGTTGGTTTATTACTAAGTGTGTCAGGTCAAATTGTGACAGCACAAGAGAGTTATCAGATTGTTGACGCTGCAAAACAATCGGCAAATATAAAGCTTGATGGAAGAGTCACTGAAACGGCATGGCAATCAATTGCAACACTTCCGCTAACCATGCACTGGCCAACTTTTCAAGGAGAGCTGACCGAAGAAACTGAAATCAGGATATTTTATGATGACGAGTATATTTACGTTAGCGCAATTTGTTACGACTCAGAACCCGATAAAATTCAGGAGATTTCCTATCAGAGAGACTCTGTGAGTGAGCAAGCAGATGCTATTGCGCTTATTCTCGATCCATACGATGATAATGAAAACGTGGTTGTATTTAGTGTAACAGCAACAGGTGCTCGGGCAGACTTTTCATTAAAGAATGACGCACAAGGGGATGATACTTGGAATATTTCATGGAATAGTTATTGGGATGCAGAAGTCTCAAGAACGGAGAACGGTTGGCAAGCAGAAATGAGGATTCCTTTTAGTAGCCTGCGATTTCAGGATCGCGACGGAAAGGTGCAAATGGGAGTTGGTGCCTATCGTTATATCGCAAGAAAACGCGAAATGCAGGTATATCCGGAAATCCCACCGGACTGGGGTTTTTGGAGTTTTGCCAAACCATCCATGATGCAAACAACCGAATTCGAAGGAGTGGTAAACAACAGGCCGTGGTACACCAGCCCTTATTTTTTAGGCGGACTGGGTCATCACACTGAATATGATGACGATAATAATCCAGATAAAATAAACGACAATGACATTCAGGTCGGTCTGGATATTCAGCATGCCTTCACCGATAACCTAAACGCAGATTTTACCATCAATACAGATTTCGCTCAGGTTGAAGCCGACGACCAGGCAGTTAATCTTTCCCGCTTCTCATTATTTTTTCCTGAAAAAAGAAGGTTTTTTCTAGAGCGGGCAAGCACGTTCGATTTTAAATCAGATGGAAACAACAACCTTTTTTATAGTCGTAGAATCGGTATTAACGATGGTAATTTAGTTCCAATGCTGGGTGGAGCCCGTTTAGTTGGGCGTGTTGGAGATTGGGACGTTGGATTGATCAATTTACAATCACGTAAAGTAAATTCTATTGCAGCAGAGAACTTTGGGGTGTTACGTCTTCGAAGAAATGTATTAAACCAACGATCGTATGTTGGTGGCATGGTAACATCTCGTATTAATAATGATGGAGATGAAAATTATGCATACGGTTTTGATGGAATCATCAACATTTTCGGAGAAGATTATCTACAAATAAATTTGGCACAATCGCAAGATAGTAACGACCCTACCAATTTGGAATCCATTGATCGATCAAGAATTTTCGCCCAATGGGAAAATCGCCAATCAAAAGGCTTCGGATACTCATTCAGCTATTCAAATGTTGGCAACGATTACAATCCGGGCTTAGGTTTCGAGCGGAGGTTTAATTTTAGTCAACTTAGTGCAGGCTTAGGTTATCTCTGGTTCGTGCCGGAAGCGTCAAATCTTAGGACCATAGAAGTTGGCATAGAAGGATTAACCTCAATCAGCAACAGCACAAAAAAAATGGAAACCGAAGAACTTCGAACAAACCTGTCATTAAGTTGGGATAGAGCCAATAACTTAGGCGTTGCATTTGAACGAATAGTAGACCGAGTACCGGAAGCTTTTGATTTATCCAATGAGATTGAAATTTCTGCCAATGAATACACCAATACGGCATATTCGATTTCTTATTCAACAGCGCAGGTTGGGTTGATTCTTGCCACTTTTAGAGCACAATATGGAAAATTCTATGGTGGTGATTTGGTAAACCTCTCCGCTTCACCTGAAGTAGTAGTTTCGAAATATCTACAGCTTTCCGGCTTCTATCAATATTCAAACATCGACTTCCCCGATTTAGGAAAAACCTTTGAATCCCACCTCGCCCGCATAAAAGCGACGGTATCCATAAATGTTAAATGGAGTGTATCCACCATTGCTCAGGTTAATTCTTTAGACGAAATAAGCGCCGTGAATTTTCGTCTCAGATACAATCCTGTAGACGGGAATGATTTTTACCTAGTGTATAATGAGGTGATTAATAATAACCCAAATTCGGTATCACCAAACCTTCCGCTATCCGAGAACAGGGCAATTATGGTGAAATACGTACATACGTTGAAGTTGTAAATCTACTTTTTAGATAGTAGACCTTTTATTTAGGCAAGAGGCAAAAGTACACGCCATTTATACATCAAAAACAGTTACAATAAGTTCAGTTTTATCCCCAACGAAATGATCCGCATAGTCTGAAGTGTGGAAGTAAAATCATCATCATAAATAAAAGACCATTCCAAAGAAGAAGTCATAAAATTGTTGATTTTTCCCGTGAAGATATTGGTCATAATCACATCCGTACTTTTCAATGGAATTAACAGATTGGTAAATGATGAGAGCTCGGTTTCGTAGGTAAAGTTGGGGAATAATTCCTTTTTATACTCCAATCCAAAAGTAAAACCACCCTCCGACCGAACATCCTGATCTTCTTTAAGGCCATAAAAATCATCCAGCCCATCAGTCTCTACAAAGGTTTGTTTTAAACCCAAACCCAGTTGTGTAGTAAAATTATCATGTGGCTGAAAAGACATCCCCAGCGACTCAGTGAAATAACCGGGTGAAAGGAAATCCGAAATCAAATCTCCATTCGAATCATCAAAACCTTCAGTAAACTGTGTACGAAAGGCCACCTCAACAAAAGCGCTCCAGGCACTAGTTTGTATAAAATAGTCAGTTTTATTGCTGATGTTGATCATATCCTCGGTTTTTTCAATACCCAAACCCTCTTGATTTACCTGACCAAAGCGAAGATTTACACGGGTAGTATTCGAGAATTTACTCCCCACATATTTTGCCCGAAAAAGAGTAGAGGCAACAAAAGCCGAAGAATTCACGCCCCCTCTACTCCAGTCTTTATAATCCGCTTGATTACCGGTTAAACTAAACACCCAAGATTTTGTCCAGGGGTTTGGGGCTACTTCTGCCGGTTGAGCATCCGAAGTATCTTGAGCAAAAGCCGAAGTTGAGTATAACAGTAGAATGGCAAAAACCAATAATTTCATAATAGGCCCCAAATAAGCAGATTTCAATTTGGGAAGAAGGTAGGCGTAGGCGGAGGGAAAATCAAAAAAGTGGGTGGTGAATAAACATCGGTGTTAAAAAGAATAAATTAACTTTAGTAAACCCAAATCAAAAATGATTAAACAGTTTTAAGTCTATTTAACAATCTTTCTTAACTTGATGATCAATGGTCAAATGAAGATAAATCTAAATTGGTGAGGAGAATTTTTTTTAGGCGGTAAAGTCAGCGATATAGATGACTCATAATATTGTAGAAGTCAGGTAATTCGTTGACAGTTTTGGTTAACGTGAGCGGGAGTTTGTCCCACCATTCCTTTGCGGAAGTTCTTTTTCAATAATTGGGTAATAGTATTCCAGCCATTTTAAAATCAACAATCCAACAGGAAGAATAACGCGATTATCCTCAAATTTTTGATAAGGAGACTTTTCCTGAATGATCTCTATGGTTCCTCTAAGCAATGCAAACTTATAAGTAGTATCCTTACTATCACGCTCTATAATTGTATTGATATTTTTTAATGCCTCATACAAAACCTAGTTCCCCTAAAAAGGCAAATCATCGTCGATATCATCAAAAGCGGTGGTGTCGATTTCGAAGCCTTCGGTGCTAGGTGGCGCAGGCGGTAATTCAGCGGCATTTTGTTGTCCGGTTCCCTGTTCAATTTTCCAAGCCTTAACATCGGTAAACCAGTTGCCGTTATATTCGCGACTTTGAATATCTACCGAAGCGGTGATGTCCATACCTTCTTGAACGCTCTGCTGATCAATGTTATCACCCCATTGAGTGATGCACACTTTCTTAGGGTATTTCCCCGGAATTTCGAGAATGAAATCTCGTTTTCTCCATGGTCCGTTTTTTCCTTGTCCGCCTTGTTCAGGCTGTATTTGTACGACTTTTCCTTGTAGACGAATATCCATGACTATAATTTTTTATTGAACTTAGCAGAAGTTACCTAAATCGAGGTCACCAAAAAATAATATAATGATGAATGCTAAATGTTTATCTGATGACTCTCATTCAACATTTAGTTTTCATTCGCTTAAAGGCGAAAAATCACCTTCCCTATATTTTTGCGCTCTTCCAAATAGCGATGTGCTTGTTCCGCTTCTTCTAATGTAAATGTTGCGTCAACATGCGGTTTAACCCAACCATCTTCCACCCCTTTTAGAATGGTCTTCGTCCAAAGCATAGCTTTTTCAGGTTCATGCCAAAGGTGACCAAGATTCACACCAAAAACCCCACGGTTTTTATCCAAGAGTGAAAGTGGCCCAAATTTCGGCATCGAAAGCACAGTTTTTATAAGATTGAACTTCGCAACTAATCCCCCTTTTGAATTGGTACTAGCAACAGAAATACCGAACATTCCCAATCGACCAGTAGCTCGAAGGGCGTTATAACTGCGCTTCCATTCTTTTCCACCCAATGGGTCGATCACTAAATCCACTCCTTTGTTGTTAGTCAATTTCATCAGCTCAACCAACCAGTCCTTATTTCTATAATCAATGGCGTGATCTAATCCGCGTTTAGCTAAAAAATCATGCTTACTGGAACTTGCTGTTCCATACGTTTTCGCTCCGATGTGCTTGGCGATATCCAATGCTGCAATTCCGACACCGCCACCGGCATTGTGGATTAAAATGGATTCGTTTTCAGTCAACCCGCCCATTGTCTTCATCAAAACCCAGGCAGTTAGGTAATTAACGGGGATTGCAGCAGCTTCTTCAAATGTAAGTCGTTTCGGTTTTTCGTATACCTGCATTTCTTTTACAACAACTTGCTCAGCTTGTCCTTTAAACTTACAAAGTGCAATTACCTCTTTACCAACCCAGTCCTTTGCTACTTTTGAGCCAACTTCAGAAACTATTCCGGATACTTCATACCCCATCACACAAGGTGTGGAAGGGCCATCGGGGTACTGACCTTTTCTAGCAAGAATATCAGCGAAATTTAAACCAGCTGCTTTAACCTGAATTAAGACTTCGCCGTTGCCCGGTTTTAAATCTGGTACAATTTGAACCTTTAGGACTTCGTATCCACCGGTTTTAGTATAGGTAAGTTGTTTCATAGAAATTGGTTTTGCAAGAAGGTAAGAAAGCTACTTAATAAATTATGATGCTTGTGAAAATCGAGAAGTAAATAATATCGATCAATAAATTACGAAAAGGTCGGTCTTATCAAATACAATTTGGTGATAAGGTTCAAACGAAACGCATGATGTAGATTAAGTAGAGCAAAAAAAGGAATGTGTGCATGATCGGGTTGAACGTTTTAAGAACCTGAATTTGCTTGCCCACGCCCATTCCTTCATAGTTCGGTGGGTAACATATTCAAACAAATTCACCTCGTTCCCAAGCTCCTGCTTCGAATATGTTTTTGGCGCTATTATGCTAGCTGAGCCAGAGCATTTTGTAGCCAAAGGATAGTAGCTATCGGTAGCGAGGAGCCTTCATATAAAACGAGCCGTCTAGAATGTTGTACAGATTCCTCTCCGCCAGCTGGCGAATCGGAATGACAGAAGTGAAAGGTAATTGGGAAATGGATTCAATTTAATGGAAAGCTCGCATCAGCGAAATCCATTAATCCGGTAAATCCGCGATTCTAACATTATGCTAGCTGAGCCAGAGCATTTTGTAGCCAATGGATAGTAGCTATCGGAAGCGAGGAGCCTTCACATAAAACGAGCCGTCTAGATTGTTGTGCAGATTCCTCTCCGCCAGGTGGCGAATCGGAATGACAGAAGTGAAAGGTATTTGGGAAATGGATTCAATTAAATGGAAAGCTCGCATCAGCGAAATCCATTCATCCGGTAAATCCGCGATTCAGACATTATTATTTGATTCCAACGGTCTGACGGATTACCTAACATCTATAACCCTTTCATTCGGTTCACAGCAAAGGCGCTTAACATCCAGGTGGGTAGTGATTTCTTTGGGTCTCTTTTCGTCATATCGATAAATAGACCCAATTTTTTTGCAATCGGAACTTTATGAGTT
>Ga0316205_10001646_pt1 | contig 26849 bp, 29 predicted proteins | sample 3monthpyrite_MG_FD_204941 | JGI IMG/M metagenome (GOLD analysis project Ga0316205, IMG submission 204941) | Microbial mat bacterial communities from mineral coupon in-situ incubated in ocean water Damariscotta River, Maine, United States -... | ecosystem: Environmental > Aquatic > Marine >... | reverse complement strand
TTTTTGCGCAGATAGATAAAGCCATAGGCGGGCCTGTAGCTCAGTTGGTTAGAGCAGAGCGCTCATAACGCTTTTGTCGTAGGTTCGAGTCCTACCGGGCCTACCAGATAATGATATTATGATGTTAAAACAATACCTTAAATAACTTTCTTAATGGCCTCACTTTGAAAGGTAGGACACTTTTGAGGAATTTGTCCTTATTTTTCAATGAGGTTGGAGTTCGAACTGTCGAAAGAGGAATTGCATCAAAAGGACAAAATATTCCGAATGATCATAGTATCAAAAGAAGATTGTTCAAACGACGAGGTCCGTGTTCAATATATCCGTTTCGAGAAGCTGTTGTCCGCAATAAATTGAACATCCCCAGTGTAACTTCATTCTTGAGAGGTCATTAACAAATTAGGCGGTTTCAGACCCTTTTGTATGCTCCGCACCTAGGTCGGCTATGCGGACAAAACTGCCGTTCGGTTAACGCCGATTTCTTTTGCGATGGCGTCGCGTCAATGAACAGTTCCGTCATCATGGTAGAATCTGATGCGAGATTTGTCGTCCCACGGATAGGGGTTCTCCATTGCTCCATAACAAGCGTCCCATTCTTCCTTGGACGGATTGGGAACTTCGCTATAGGTCGCGCATTTTTTACACTGCACTTGCAGTTCGATGGTGCTCAAAATCCCAGCCACAACGTCCCAGTCATGATCGCAAGTGGTGGGGTCATCAACGAGATACTGGATACGCTCTACGATGTATTTTGTTGACAAAAGTGACTGCGGAATAAGCAAACTGAGATATGCGAATACCTTCCTCAAAGAATCATTCCTCTCTGTTCATCCCGCTGCACTACGGTAACAATACGGGTTCAGGTATCGGGTTACAATCTAAACAAACAAACAAAATGAAAGGCATTTTGGGCTCTTTGCCGACTTTCGCTGCGTTTGCACCAAAGAAAAAATAAACCGCCGCCCTGAGCGTCTGCTTTCTTTAAGCCGTACCCGAGAGTTAGCAGGTGCAGCTAAGGTCAGCATTCCGCCCTTAGTTACCGAACTGCGGGAAAGGCACATCGGTCAGTATTGGCTCTAAGCGGACATCTGACAAATCTGTGCGGGTAGCACCAATGATTGCGGTAAGTTGAACAGTGAAAAGTGGGACACTTTAAGCTGATGTTCCATGATCGTTCATGGCCTGAAAGGCATAGTGGGACAGAAAAAAGTCAATGAAAACAACGTCATTGATTTCCTACCGGGCCTACCAGAATTCAGCGAACTAGTGCGTCGCGGCTGTTACCATCGCATTAATCGCATCTTTCAATAACAGCGACCCCACCAGATTACCGGATTCATCGCGCACATTGGCGTGCGATTCGTTTTTCTCGGCCATGGCTTGCGCAGCCGATTCGAGCCGGTCTTCCGGTTTTACTTCAACCGTAATTGCGCCTTCTATCGGGCTGGCCTGCATGATGGTGTTGACCGAAATAACCCGCCCGCGGTTCACTTCCTTGATGAAATCCGCGATATAGGCATCTGCCGGGTTGAGCACAATTTCCTGTCCGGTTCCCTGTTGGATAACCTCACCATCGCGTAGGATCGCGATCCGGTCACCGAGCCGCAGGGCCTCATCGAGATCGTGGGTAATGAACACAACCGTTTTGCGCAGCTCGTCCTGAATGTCGAGCAGCACGGTTTGCATGTCTGTGCGAATAAGCGGGTCCAGCGCAGAAAACGCTTCGTCCATCAACAGGATATCTGCATCATTAGAGAGCGCCCGGGCCAAGCCGACGCGCTGCTGCATTCCGCCTGAAAGCTGGTTGGGATAATGGTCCTCAAATCCATTCAGCCCCACGCGATCAATCCAGCGCAGCGCATTCTTTTTTGCCTCTTTCTTGTCAATTCCTTGAATCTCCAGCCCGTAAACCGTGTTTTCAATCACGGTCCGGTGCGGAAGCAGGGCGAACTTTTGGAAAACCATCGCGGTTTTGTGCCGTCTGAACTGAAGCAGTTCATTTTTTGACATCTGGCAAACATCAACACCCTCATACTCGACCGAACCGTTTGTCGGATCGATCAGCCGGTTTATGTGCCGGATAAGGGTTGATTTGCCTGAGCCGGAAAGACCCATCACCACCTGAATTTGGCCGGCAGGCATAGATATATTGATATCTTTTAGCCCAAGCACATGCCCGTGCTTTTCATTCAGTTCGACCTTGGTCATACCATTGCGAACAGGGTCTACAAACTTTTGCCCATTTGGGCCGAAAATTTTGTAAAGGTCTTTAATTTCAATGCCGTGACTAGCCATGGATCACCTCTGAGTGTTTTTGAAGGCGTTTGCCATATTTTTGTGAAACCCTGTCAAAGACAATGGCAATTGCCACAATCGCGAGGCCATTCATAAAGCCTAGGGAGAGATATTGGTTGTTCAACGCTTTGAGCACTTCCTGACCAAGGCCGTGAACGCCGATAAGCGATGCTGTTACAACCATGGAAAGCGCCATCATAATGGTCTGGTTTACACCGGCAAAAATATTTGGCAGCGCCAGCGGAAGCTGAACCGTAAACAGCTTTTGACGCGGCGATGCACCAAACGCATCTGCGGCTTCCAGCACGTCTTTATCAACCAGCCTGATGCCCAAATTGGTGAGGCGCACAACAGGCGGAATGGCAAAAATGCAAACGGCGATTAAGCCCGGGACCTTACCAATGCCAAGCAATAGCAGGATGGGAATGAGATAAACAAAGGGCGGGATAGTCTGCATAATATCGAGCACCGGCGTTACCGCCGCCTGCGTTCGGTCAGATTTTGACATCAAAATCCCGAACGGAATGCCAATCAAAATGCAAATCATTGTGGCCACCGAAATTAGCGCCAACGTAAACATGGTGTCTTCCCACATGCCCAAATAACCGACCAACAGCATGGAAAGAACGGTGCCGGCAACAATATACCAGCTTCTGGCCCCAGCCCAAACAAGCGCCGCGATGATGATCATCATAATTGGCCACGGGGTGTTAACCAGCAGGTCTTCGAACCATTTTAAAAACTTGAGCAGCGGGAAAAAGAAGTTTTCGAGGGCCTCTCCGTATTCGCGTGAAAAAGCTTTAAAGGCTTCGTCGCCACCCTTTTTAAAATCGCGTAAGTCTGTGCGACTCATCTCCGGAAATTCTGTAAACCAACCCATCTTTTACTCACCTCGGTTATATTAGCAAAAAGCCCGCCAATTTTAGTAGGCGGGCTTTATTTCTTTTAGAGCATCGACTTAAAGCGACGCTTTTACTCTAGCAGCAACGTCTTCAGACACCCACTCGGTCCAGACTTCTTCATATTCCATCAAGAATTCGATCGCCGCATCTTCACCGCCAGCTTGCTCTTCTGACATGTAAACAAGCATAGCGCCCATGACAGCACCCGGATAAACGCGGGCTGCCAAATAATCATTGATCTCGCCACCGTTTTGCATGAATTCGTCGGTCACAATTGTGAAAACCTCAGATTTAATCCAAGATGTTTGAATCGGATCGATGCAGGTTTCTTGCGAAATGCAGCCATGCCAGTTGTCATCGCCGGCATAGTCAACTCCGAAAGGAACGGGTTGCATGTTGTATTTGCCAATGATGGATGTTGGTGACCAGTAATAGCCCAGCCAGTTTTCGTTACGCTCATTCGCTTTGGCGATAGCGCCGTCAAGGCCGGCCGCTGAGCCCGGATCAACAATGACCCAGCCTTTTGCTTCCATGTCATACGCTTCGAACAAGTTGTTCATCACATGCTGACAGCCCCAACCCGCCGGGCAGCCAACAATAGCGCCTTTGGATGGGTCTTCGGCCCAAGGGAAAAGATCGGGGCGCTCGATAATATCCAAAGCTGTTTTAAGCTCGGGGTTATTTTCAAGCGTATAAGGCGGGACCCACCAGCCTTCACCAAGCCCGGTTATCGGGCCGGGGTTTACGGCGTGCAGACGGCCTTCATCGATGGCAACGTCAACAAGCTCACGCACGGCGTTCACCCATTGCTCACCGGCAATATCAGGTGTGCCTTTTTCGTTCATTGAGGCAAAAATCGGGGCGGTGCCACCAACTACCAGCTCAACATCACAACCATAGCCTTCTTCAAGGATGATTTTGTCAACCGCGGCCAGAAGCTCACCGGACGCCCAATTGAATTCGGCCATTGTGATGTCGCCACATTCTTCCTGGGCCATCGCGGCTGAGCCAAAGCTCATACTCATCAATGCGATTGCCGCAGAGGCAAAGAGTTTCTTCATATTTTTTCTCCGTTGGATATTAGGGATGATATAATCTGGCGCAATCAGATGATCGCAGTCCAAACGCCGCAAAAAGGGGGTGCGCGGCTCCGAATTCTTTGATCCGGCGTGGGTAATATGTGGCATTTTGCCAATTCATGAAGGGGAGCTTAGCAGCCCCCCCCCGCGCTGGAAACCTAAAAACGTCAAATATTGGCAAGAAAGCGACAAGCGGGCGGGCGCGATTGCTGAAAAATGACGGTTTTCTCCATTGTGCAACGAGAGGTTTAGAGAGACGGCACCGCCTTTACCACCGCTCACTTTATCGAAACTCGGGGTGATCAGGCCGCGCTGAAAGATCAGAGCGAACCGTCTGTGTTAAAGGATTTTCTGCATGTCCCCTGTTTTAGCAACGATGACAGCAATTTATAAGGGAAAGAGGTTTATGTTTACGGCAAACAGGCCTGTTTGATTACCTCGGCAAACAGCCGCATGCGGCGGTTGAGACGCCGGTCTTCTGCGTGAACCAGATATATCCCCCAATTGAGGTCAACTAAATCAGGAAGAACAGGAACAATCTGTCCCGCCGCCAGTGCATTCGCCGCAATAAATTTTGGCAGGCGCGCTATGCCAAGGCTGTTCACTGTTGCCTCCAATAAAAATACTCCGTTGTTGGAATTCAGAAACGGCTGAAACGCGAGCGGCTGCGTTTTGCCCTTGTCTGTAGTGAAATTCCACACAGCTCGCCGCGCTGTTCCAAAAAACAAAAGCTGATGTTGTCGCAAGTCTTCAAGGGTCCGGGGCTCGGAATGCGCCGATAAATATTTCTGGCTGGCGTAAAGCCCGTGCTCGACGCAGCCAATGCGTGCGTCCAAATTGCTGCCCTTCGCTTCCGGTGTGATCCGGATGGCAAAATCATAATTTTCGCGGGTGAGGTCTACCATGCGGTCATCAAAATCAACGGTCAACTGTATCTCGGGGTAGCGCTCTTTGAATGAAATTAGAGTTTTGTTAAGTATGGCAACCCCGAAGTCTCGGGGAACGGATAAAGACAAGGGGCCAGAGAGATTGGCAGAGGTATTAACAAAGTCATCCTCTATTTCGTCAACATCCCCAACAACTTGCATCGCCCGCTGAAGAAGCTCGCGCCCCGTCTCGGTTATCTGCCAAACCCCAGGCGACCGATCTATCAACTTGGCTTCAAATCGGTCTTCTAGCAAGGCCAGGCGTCTGCTCACTGCTGATTTGGCAATGTTAAGCCTGTCAGCAGCTTTGGTAATGCTGCCGCTTTCGTTAACCAGCACAAAAAGCCTTAGGTCTTCTATTTGCCCCATGAGGTTCTCCAAAATAGAACAGGTCATCTAATAAATTGTGCCTGTTTGCTGATAATAGAACAGATTAGGTGTGCTGTATACAGAAATTCACCGATCCGCTGGGTCTGAATTCTGGATGTAAAACGAATAAATAAAACATAGTGACCGCAAGCGAAGTCGCATTTGGAAGGAAAGAACATGTCTATAAATTTTAAAAAATATGGCCTATTGGTTATCAAAGGGTTGCTTACGTTGGCCTTTGTGGGTGCTGGTCTTGCCAAGCTTGGCGGGGTTGAGATGATGGTGCAAACCTTTGATGCAGTGGGCCTTGGGCAATGGTTCAGGTATGCGACCGGTTTGATCGAGATTGCTGGCGCCATACTCTTATGGGTAAATGGAGCTCAGTTTTTTGGGTCAGCTTTACTGGCCGTAACTATGGCCGGCGCTGTTTTGGCTCATGTGTTCGTTATCGGACCATCAGCTATTCCGGCGCTTGTATTAGGAATTCTTTCGGTAATTGTGGTATTTTTTCACCGTGATCAATCCCCTATCGGATAAAACTACAATTGGCTTTTGATGGGGCTTTCCGTTGGTTTGCCCCGTCTCACTTTCACAACGGAGTAACACTCATGTCGATCAGACCCGCAACCTCCACTTCTTTGGCACAGGCGACCACCGAGGGTGCCGGTGTTCACTTGCACCGCGCCTTTGGCTTCCATGCACCCGAAACGCATGACCCGTTCTTACTGCTTGATGATTTTCGCAATGATGATCCGGCCAAATATGCTGGCGGATTTCCGTGGCATCCGCATAGAGGAATTGAGACAATTACCTATGTGCTTAACGGCACCATCGAACACAGCGACAGCCTTGGAAATAAAGGGGATATTAGCGCAGGTGATGTGCAGTGGATGACAGCAGGATCCGGCATTTTGCATCAGGAAATGCCCCGAGGAAACGGGCAGGGCCAGATGCACGGATTTCAGCTATGGGCTAATTTGCCGGGCAGCCTGAAAATGACAGCGCCGCGATATCAGGACGTGGAAAGCAAAGAGATTCCCGAGATTATCGATGATGACGGCACGCGCGTAAAGGTGATCACCGGTGATTTTTGGGGCAAGCAAGGGCCGGTAGACGGCATCGCGGCTGACCCTTTGTATCTTGATGTATTTGTGCCGGCGGGGCAGCGAAAGCGCCTGAAGGTCGACACGTATCGCAATACATTTGCATACATATTTGATGGCGCCGGCCGGTTTTCCGATGCGTCTGCGCCGCAGGGTATATTGCTGGAGAAAGAAGTGCTGGGCAACGAGCTGAATATCCGTGATTTGTCAGGTGACCGCACGCTTGTGCAATTTGGCACAGGGGATGAAATCGAGATTCAGGCTGGTGAGCAGGGGATTCGTTTTCTGTTGGTTGCGGGCACCCCGATTCAGGAGCCCATCGCGTGGCATGGGCCCATTGTTATGAACACCCGCGCCGAATTGATGAAGGCCTTTGACGACCTGCGCAATGATCGCTTTATTCAACCAACCGACCACTAAAGGAAAATAACATGGGATTATTACAGGACGGCAAATGGGTGGATCAGTGGTATGACACCAAAGCCACAGGTGGGCGGTTTGTTCGCAAAGCGCCGCAGTTTCGCAACTGGATCACGGCCGACGGCTCGGCCGGGCCAACTGGCGAAGCGGGCTTTAAAGCCGAAGCAGGGCGCTATCATCTTTATGTGTCGCTGGCCTGCCCTTGGGCGCATCGCACACTGATCTTTCGGGCGCTTAAGGGGCTTGAGGGGCTGATCTCTCTTTCGGTTGTGCACTGGCGCATGGCCGACAAAGGCTGGACCTTTGAGCCGGTCGAAGGTGCGGTGCCCGATACGGTTAACGGGTCTGAATTCATGTTTCAGGTCTACACTTCCGCACAATCAGATTATTCGGGCCGCGTGACCGTGCCTGTTTTGTGGGATAAAAAGACCAAAACTATCGTGTCAAACGAATCCTCCGAGATCATCCGGATGTTTAACACAAGCTTTGACGGGGTAGGGGCCAAAGAAGGAGATTATTATCCGGCCCCGCTGCGCGCCGAAATTGACACGTTGAACGAGCGAATTTACGATACTGTAAATAACGGTGTTTACAAAGCCGGGTTTGCAACCACACAACAAGCCTATGAAGAGGCGGTTACCCCTGTATTCGAGACTCTGGACTGGCTCGAAGCCCGGTTGTCAGACCAGCGCTATCTAACCGGTGCCCGCATCACCGAAGCCGATTGGCGCTTGTTCACGACGCTGGTGCGGTTTGATCCGGTTTATGTCGGGCATTTTAAATGCAACATTCGCCGGATAGCTGACTATCCGGCCCTGTCTGGCTATGTGCGTGATCTCTATCAGCACCCGGGTGTCGCGGGGACCGTTAACATGGACCATATTAAAAATCACTATTATGCCAGCCATGAATCAATAAATCCGTCGCTGGTGGTTCCATTGGGGCCAAAAATTGATTTTTCAGCGCCCCATAATCGCGCAGAACTAGGATAAGAGCATGAAAAAAACCGTTCCGATCATTGCCGCCAAGCGTCCAGCCAAAGTTGAGCTCGAAGAAGGCAAGGATTATTTCTGGTGTCGCTGTGGCAAATCAAGCACCCAGCCCTTTTGCGATGGATCACATGCAGGCAGTGGTATCACCCCGCTGAAGTTCACCGCCGAAAAATCCGGCCCCGCAGCGCTGTGCCAGTGCAAATCCAGCGCCAACGCGCCCTTTTGCGATGGCACCCATGCCCGGCTTGGTGATTTAAACGCGGGAGATCCCGCACCCGCTGCAAAACCGGATATACCCGCCGCCGTGGCCACACCCGAGGAGCCTACCGTGGCCCGCATCCATGAATTGGCCCGGGACGGGCTGAGCAAGCTTGGCCACCACGGCGAAATGGGCGCGATGGGCGTGCCCCGTAAAGACCTGCCGCATTGGGATGACATCCAGATACTGCCCGCACAAATGGCCCGCAAACCCTTGCAGGATAGCGTGCCTGTTGCCACATCCACCACCATCGGGCCGCGCGCGGCCAAGCCTTTGCAATTGGATATTCCTTTGTTTGTCTCGGACATGAGCTTTGGCGCTTTGTCCGAGGAGGCCAAAATTGCGTTGGCCCGCGGGGCGCAACTGGCAGGCACGGGTATCTGCTCGGGCGAGGGCGGTATGCTGGCCGAAGAACAGGCCGAAAATACGCGCTATTTCTATGAGCTTGCATCGGCCCGCTTTGGCTGGAAGCCGGAGCTGGTCGAGCAGGTGCAGGCGTTTCACTTCAAGGGAGGGCAAGGCGCAAAAACCGGCACCGGCGGGCATTTGCCCGGAGACAAAGTGCAAGGCAAAATAGCCAAGGTGCGCGGGCTGGAGCCGGGCCAAAGCGCGATTTCACCAGCGACCTTCCCCGACCTTCATACAGCCGCCGATTTTCGTAAAGTCGCCGACGAGGTGCGAGAGCGCTCCGGCGGTATTCCCATCGGGTTCAAGCTCTCCGCAAACCATATCGAAGATGATATCGACTTTGCGCTCGAAGCCAGCGCCGACTATATCATTCTTGACGGGCGCGGCGGCGGCACCGGGGCCGCGCCGCTGATTTTCCGCGATCATATATCGGTGCCGACCATCCCCGCACTGGCCCGTGCGCGCGCCCATCTGGATGCCAGAACCGGCCGTGAGGTTTCGCTGGTCATCACCGGCGGTTTGCGCGTCGCCGAAGATTTTGCCAAAGCCATGGCATTGGGCGCCGATGCGATTGCCGTTTCCAACTCTGCCATGCAGGCGGTGGGGTGTATCGCGGCCCGGATGTGCAACTCAAACAATTGCCCCGTGGGCATAGCCACCCAAAATCCCGCGTTGCGCCAAAGGCTGGATGTGCAGCTCAGTGCCGAAAAACTGGCCCGTTATTTTGACGCGTCGGTGCAGCTGATGCAAGTGCTCGCCCGCGCTTGTGGCCATGCCAGCCTGGCGGATTTCCGGCACGCGGATATTACAACATGGAAACGCGAAATGGCGGATATAAGCGGGGTGCGCTTCGCGGGAATTGGCCGTTAGGCCAAAAGCTTGGTAGCAATGCGGGTGGCTATCGGGGCCATCTGCAGCATAAGCATAAAAAGGGACACAAAATGCAAGCCTCCTTTGATATCCGCACCGATGAAATGCCGTCTGAAATGCAAAGCCTGCTGCGCGCCTATCCGCGTGATGCATGGGAACAACATCCGGGCTTTAGGGATAAAACGCAGCATTGGCTTGCTGCCCACAAGATGTTTAGGCAGCTTGGCCGCGTGCTCCGGAAGGAGACCGAGCGCTATCTCGACAAGGCCCGTGCGCCCGATGATTATGCGGCGAGGCTGTCTTATTATGGCGATGCGTTGGTCCAAAACCTGCACGGGCATCATCACTGGGAAGACCATAATTTTTTCCCCGAGCTTTTGGCTGCCGAGCCCCGCCTTGACGCTGGTTTTGACATTTTGGAGAAAGACCATGAAGATCTGGACAGGATATTGGACAGCTTTGCCAAAACGGCCAATCGCGCGATCAAGCTTATCCAACTGGATGAGCAACAGGCACGCGATGAAGCCGGGAAACTGCACCGGATAGCAGAGACGATCGAAGCGCTTTTGCACCGCCATTTGGGTGATGAGGAAGAGCTTGCGGTGCCGATTATTCTGCACCACAGATTGCGTGGATAAGGGAATTACACATGACCAAGAAATCCTTTGAAGCCTCAGTCGAGGAATCTCAAACCGACGCAGTAACGCGGCGAGCCAAAGGCGAGTTTGTGCGCGGAGTCAGCGGATTTCGCAGCGTGCTTGGGGAGGTCGAATTTCCGGCCGAACCGGGGCGCTACCACCTGATCGTGGCGCTAAACTGCCCATGGTGCCACCGGGTCACACTTGCGCGCAATGTGCTTGGCTTGCAAGAAAGTATTACCCTTGATGTGGTATTTCCGAGCCGAACCGGTGAGGACGACCCTGTTGCGCCAAACCTGTGGGAATTTAACCCGACCCGCATAGCGACCCTGACCAATGCGCCTTTGCTGGAATGCACTTACGAAACGGGCACCGGCGCGGGGCACCGGCTGGTCAAGCAAATTTATGCGGCTGAAGGGTCGGATGAAGGCTCTGTGCCGCTGCTCTATGACAAAAAAACCAAACGGATCGTGAATAATGAAAGTGCCGAGATCATTCGGATGCTGGGCATGCAGGCGGCCGGCTTGGGAAGCGCCTTTGCCAATGCCGGCCTCCCTGACCTATACCCGAAGGATAGCGCCCTGCGCGCCGAGATCGACACGCTGAACGAGGTAATATACTCCAATATCAATAATGGTGCCTACAAGGCCGGCTTTTCTTCGGATCAGAAGGTATATGCCGCCGCCTATGAGGCCTATTTTGACACGCTGGCAACACTTGAGGCGCGGCTAGCCGCCGATGGCCGACCGTTTCTGACCGGCGACAGATTTACCGAGGCCGATCTGCGCCTTTTTCCGACCCTTTATCGCCACGATCCCGTATATTATATCCGGATGAAACTGAACGGCGCCCGCATTCTTGATTACCCGAACCTATGGCGCTGGCTGTGCCGGGTATATGCGCAGCGAGGCGTGGTGCAAAGCAACGCGCTGATTCATTGTCGGCAAGGATATTTCGGCCGCTCATGGAACAATGTCATACCACTCGGGCCTTTCAGCCCGATGCCCTACCCGGAAGCCTATAAACACCCCGCTCTTGCAAGGCAGATATAGCCAAGCTTCAGGGTTTTCGTTTGCAGAGTAAAAAGGCCGTTCCTTCACATGCGCAATGAGTTTATGACCGCGCCATAAATAGGCCAAAACGGCTTCAGTAGATTGATCACATTAGGTTTGGCATCCCAGTGAACCAATCACGCAAAACCCGACATCGAACCAAGCCATCGCCTTACCAGAAGCTTCAGTGCTGGTTTCAGAACTGAAAACTAACGTGATTTAAGCCTCGCCCTCTAGATGCTGGTAAATTCGGAACAAAGTAAAAAAAAGGGCAACTTGGGTTAAAAAACCGGTTCAAGAGTGGTGAACAGAATCAGTTGCCAGTTGACAATAAGTGGCGGAGTTAGAGGGAGTAGCCTCGAACTCTCTATTTGAAGTTTTAGAAGAATGGGAGAGCCCCCTCAAGGGAATTGAGATGGATATCCCCAGCTCAGAATCTCGCGCGCCTCAGGCACTTCGTTTGCGGGGGCCATCTCTATGAAACAGGCTGAAAACATAAAGGCTGCGATTGATGTTAGGTCTGCGTTTCGAGGAAAATCTCAGGCCGTTGCAAAGAAACCAAAACCATCACAGTCCCCGATAACTCTTCGTGTGACGGATGAAGAGAGAGAACGCCTCAAATCTATGACTGCGGGCATGTCTGTCAGTGCATATGCCCGCAAATGCATCTTTGCGGAGAATGCCACAAGGCGGAAACGGCGGTCACATATGCCTGTGAAAGATCAGGAGGCAATGGCGCGGGCTTTGGCTTTGCTGGGAGAATCACGGATTGCAAATAACCTGAACCAACTGGCTCACAAGGCCAATATGGGTTCCTTGATCATGGATGATAATGCCCTCGCACAAATCGATGAAACTTATGCGCATGTGCGCCTGATGCGGGATGAACTGGTTTCAGCACTTGGTCTGTTCGAAGGTTAGTCCCATGATCCTGAAAGCCTCGCAACGTGGTGGCGGGATGCAACTTGCTGTGCATCTGCTGAAACCTGAAAATGAACATGTTGAATTACATGAGATCAGCGGCTTTGTTTCTGATGATCTGACGGGCGCGTTCAAAGAGACCTATGCGATTTCCAAAGGGACGCGATGCAAGCAGTTTTTGTTTTCATTGAGCTTGAATCCGCCGGAAATGGAAAATGTTCCGATTGAGGTATTCGAGGATGTAATTTCTCGGATCGAAGCAAAGATGGGCTTGTCTGGCCAACCCCGCGCGATTGTCTTTCATGAAAAACAGGGGCGCAGGCACGCGCATTGTGTCTGGTCGCGTATTGATGCGACAAAGATGAAGGCGATTAACCTGCCGCATTTCAAATTGAAACTGACTGAACTCTCACGCCAGAATTATTTGGAACAGGGCTGGGAAATGCCACGCGGATTGGAAGATTTTGCTGACCGTGATCCGCTGAATTATTCTCAGGCGGAAGCTCAACAGGCCAAGCGTGTCAAACGTGACGCGCGGGCGTTGAAAGTAATGTTCCAGAAATGCTGGACTGGGTCGGATTCCCGCGCCGCGTTTGCACATGCGCTGAAAGAGCAAGGGTTCGTTCTGGCGCGCGGGGATCGACGTGGATTTGTTGCGGTGGATGCGGCTGGTGAAGTTTATGCCATTGCGCGTTGGGTTGGCGTTAAAACCAAGGATGTGCGGGCTCGGTTGGGCGATCTTGAAGGTTTGCCCGATGTCGAAGAAGCCATCGCCATCCTGTCCCGTAGTTTTGATGCTGAGAATTTCGAAAATCAGCAACGGGCCACCGCACAGGAGGAACGGCGTAAGGAATTACTGGAACAAAAGCGCCTTTCCTTGGTGGCGGAACAACGCGGTGAACGTGAAGTCCTGCGCGATGTGCAACAGGCTCGTCTTACTGTGGAGGCCACGGCCCGCATGGCAAGCCTGCCAACGGGATTGAAAGCAACATGGGCAAAGATGACTGGGGTTTATCAGCGCCTTAGTGCCGAGAATGAGACCCAGATAAAGGACGCTTTGCAGCGTGATAGGCACGAACAACAGGCCCTAATCCAACGTCACCTAAAAGCTCGCCGCGCCCTGCAACATGAATTTGAGCAACTTGAATATCATCGCGAACTGAACGCTAAATCAGCGCAACGTGATATTGGCGCAAGATTGCCGGACGTGGAATTCACCCCTGAACAGGTGCCTTTGCGCCCTGAATATGATCCCGTCCAACCGCTTATCATTCCGCCCGATGAAGACACGCTTTCCATTGCCGAAAAAGTTGCGCGTGATCCGGCGCATATTCTGGAAGTGATCGCGGATAAGAAAGAAGCCTTCACCCGCGCCGATATTTTGCGCGCCTTGGTGCCGTATATTCCTGATCCGACAAAACTGCGATTTGCAGCCGATGCGGCTTTGCGGTCGCCTGATCTTGTCGAGGTGAAAGCGGGGCCAGAACCGCGCTATTCGACTCAAGAGTTCCTGAGCATCAAAGCCACATTGTCGGTGGATGCGCTCGTGATGGCGTCCAATTCTGGTGCTTCGGTTTCGTGTAAACATACCGACGCGGCAATTGCCAAAGAAAATGCAGCCCTGCAAAAGTCGGCGGGGGCAAACCTGAGCGCAGAACAAGAAACGGCAATCCGTCATGTTCTAACTTCCGAGCAATTATCCTGCGTCATTGGTCTGGCGGGGGCAGGAAAAAGCACAATGCTATCTGCGGCGCGTCACGCTTGGGAAAAACAAGGATTGCAGGTGGTCGGGGCGGCTCTGTCGGGCAAAGCTGCGGATGGGCTGGAAAGCGCATCTGGCATTGAAAGCCGAACCTTGGCTTCTTTGGAATATAGCTGGCACAGCGGCTATAATTTGCTGACCAGAAACTCGGTGCTGGTGATTGATGAAGCGGGGATGGTTGGCACCAAACAACTGGCGCGATTTGTGAGTGCTGCAAAGAAAAGCGGTGCCACGTTGATTTTGGTTGGTGATCCTGAGCAATTACAGCCTATTCAGGCCGGTAGACCGTTCAAGGATATTGCGCGTGATGCCGGGGCCGCACACCTTACAGAAATCCGTCGCCAACGACAGGACTGGCAACGCCAAGCCTCAAGCCATCTGGCAGAGGGGCGTTGCGCAGATGCGATTGGCACTTATCGGCAACAGGGGTTTGTCAGCGCCGCCATTGATACGCCTGAGGCCATTGCCAAGCTGGCGCAGGATTATGTGACCGACATAGAGTTAAATGGCTCGGATGTTTCCCGACTGGCATTAACCCATCGCCGTAAGGATGTGCATGCAATCAACCAAGCTATTCGTTCCTTGCGCAAATCTGGCGGTGATCTAACGGTGGAGACCCTGTTCCAAACTGACCATGGGCCGCGTGCCTTTGCGGCTGGTGATCGTATTGTCTTCACCCGCAATGATCGTGATCTTGGGGTAAAAAATGGTAGTTTTGGCGTGGTAGAAGAAATTGAGAATGGCCGACTTCGTGTGCGGCTTGATACCGATGACAATGCACAAGCCAGATCAATCACAATAATGCCAGATCACTACGCCGCGTTTGATCATGGCTATGCCTGCACCATCCACAAATCACAGGGCGCGACGGTTGATAAGGCTTATGTGCTTGGTTCTCGAACTATGGATCACCATCTTTCTTACGTCGCCATGACGCGCCACAGGGATGAAATGCGGCTTTACGGTGAACCTACCGCTTTGCGCAGATCGGAGCGCAATCATGACAATGAAGCTGAGCGGCCGGCTATTCGTCAGGATCATAGGCACAAGCGATCTGGGCCGAGGCGTTGGGTTTGCTTGTGTGCAATCGAGCATGAAAAAATTCTGACGAATTCCACAAATCCACAAATTCCAACTGCAATCACGCCAAACGGATCGCTTGGCAGCGATCCCCGCGAAAGCGCTGAAACTTATCGTGGCGAATTGTTTCGCTTGGGGCGCTATCGGGTCGCAATTTGCCGCGATGGGATCCAATGGTTGTATCAAAAGCAAAGACTTCAAGTTTCGACTGTTGGAGGCGCTTGGAACACATTGGGCTACTGTGTGTCACGAAATGCCCTTGCCAGACTCCAGCGCGCTTACAATGGCGCTGAGGCGCCAGAAATCAGCGCTTTGCCCTTCCACATAAACAAAGGGGGCGCCAAATGACCGAAGCCCCTAATTTGGTTGCGGCCCTTAAGGGGCGTTGGAAGGGCAACTCTGGCATTGCGTGTTGTCCGGCACATAATGACAAAAACCCGAGCCTCAGCATTGCTACGGGCAGGAATGATAAACTATTGCTGACCTGTCACGCGGGCTGTGATTTTAGGGATATTTTGAATGCGTTGCGTTCACTGGGCTTGTTAGACGGAAAATCAAATGATTTCCAACAAACGCAAATCGGCGAAGCCGCGCAGCGCGTTGCGGAACGCGTTAATATTTTCCGGCGCGAAAAACAAGCGCGGGAACTTTGGGAAACTGCGCGCACGCCTATTGGGACAATTGCGGAAACCTATCTAAAACCACGGGGCATTACCTGCCCGGTATTGTATGTATAGCATACGCTACGTAGAAAGCTGTTTGCATAGCTCTGCAATACGGCATCCCGCCCTTGTATCGTATATACAGGGTGGAAACGGCTTTGCCGTTCACCGCATCTATATAAAATCTATAGGGACGGGCACGGCCGAAGAGCAGCCCAACAAGGCCATGCTTGGCCCTGCCAAGGGCGGCGCGGTGCGGTTGTCGAATGGTTCAGGAAAGTTGGTTATTGCTGAGGGTATCGAAACGGCTTTGTCACTTATGTCCGGCATTGTTGAGGGCGAAATTTCTGTTTGGGCCGCGTTAAGCGCGGGCGGTATGAAAGGCCTCAACTTGCCAGAACAGGCGGGGCGGCTGCTTATCGCGCCCGATGGTGATGATGTTGGCTTTGCAGCGGCAAATGCATTGGCAGAACGCGCGGATGCACTGGGCTGGCAAGTATCCCTGTTAACGCCACCTCAAGGCTGTGATTGGAACGATGTTTTGCTCGGAAAGGCGGTGGCAGCATGAATGCATTTGCCTATGAACAACCCTATCAGCCAGATTGGCCAGAACCTGCACCGCGCCTCTTACGTAACGAGCGGCCTCCACCACCCGTATTGCCTTTGATAGATGTATTTGGCGTCAAATGGGCTGAATGGGTCACACGCGCTGCCGAGGCCAAATCGTCACCGCCTGATTGCGTAGAGGCGGGGTTGCTGGCTGCGGCGGGCAGTGCGATTGGCAATAGCCGCTGGGCTTCACCGTGGCAGGGGTGGGCCGAGCCGCCCATTCTTTGGGCAATGGCGATTGGCTCACCATCAAGCAACAAATCACTGGGGCTGGATGCTATTTTAACACCCCTCAAACAAGCCGAGCGCGCGCAAAGGCAGGAGGCCGAAACTGCCCTTGCCGAATGGCGGGAAGGTTTTGAGGTTGCCAAAATCGCCGAAAGTGCGTGGAAAGAAGAAATCAAAGCCGCGCTCAAGCAAGGCAATGATGCACCACCAAGGCCAGATGCAGCCAATGCAGGGCCAGAACCTTTTTTGCCACGCCTTTCTATTGCGGATGGCACGGTTGAACGCTTGGCGGTGATTGTCGCCAAGCAACCGCGCGGCACACTTTTAGCGCGGGACGAGCTGGCGGGGTGGCTTCATGGTATGACCCGTTATTCGGGCGGCGGTTCAGACCGACCCTTTTGGCTAGAGGCTTATGGTGGGCGTGGCTATACCGTGGAGCGCATGGGGCGTGATCCCGTTCACATTGACCGCCTATCCATTGGTGTAGTTGGCGGCATTCAACCGGATCGGCTCAAAAGCCTGTTGATGCAATCCGATGATGATGGGCTTTTGGCACGCTTTATTCCGATATGGCCAAACCCTGCGCCCATAAAGCGCCCGCGCGAGTTTGGCGAAAATGGGTTTTTTGAAAACGCACTGGCAAAACTGCTATCGCTGCAAATGATCCCCGAAGAAATAGGGGCCGCGCGGCCTTGGATGGTGCCGTTTAGCGAAGAAGCTAAAGACCTGCTTGACGCCTTCCGTCTTAAGCTGCGCGGCGGGGAGGCTGGGGCCGAGGGCTTGTTGTTATCGTATATAGGAAAGCTGGCTGGATTGGCTGTGCGCCTATCCCTTATATTGGCATACTTGGATTGGGCCACTGGGAATGGGGTGGAGCCGCATGACATTACGTATGAGCATTTTGAACGGGCAACCACTTTTGTCGAGGCTTACGCGCTGCCAATGGCGCGGCGGGCTTATACCGACGCATCAGTTTCCAAATTCGAGCGCGGTGCGCCGCGGTTGATTGCGGTTATTCGTGAGCAGAATTGGGCGCGGTTTAGCTCGCGCGAGGTGTTGTGGCTGGATCGGGCAGGGTTGGCCACGGCAAACGTGCTGAATCCGGTTTTGGCGCTGCTGGAGGAAGGGGACGTTGTTCGGGCGGTTCATGGAACCGCGAGCCTAAAGGGCGGGCGTCCCAGCCAGATATATTCGGTTAATCCGGGAATACTGGCGACGAAGATGTGACTCTGCCGCGCTGTTATTTAAGGGATTGAGAGCGGCAATGACATAACTGACTTAACCGACAAAACGTATAGGTAGACCGATGATTTTGGTTTTGTCAGTTGTGTCAGTTTCGTCAAGGGGGGTAGGTATCTGACAGATAGCACTTTCGGCCCTTGGACGAAGCCGCTCGCGCGGCAATGGCGTGTGTGGCGGGTGTAGTGTGTTGGCCTGAATGCTGCATATTTTGAGTTCTGACGAACCTGCCTGATGATTGGAACTTTCTCATTCGATTGACAGGAGGATCCCATGACACAGGAGAGAATAACCCCGCTACGTGAGCGGATGATGGAAGACATGCGCATCCGCGGGATGGGCGATAAAGCTCAGAAGCCCCACATTCGAGCGATCCGCCGACCGACAGTCGATTGCAAAGCAATCGATGAAAGGGGATGATTTTGCGAAGTTCCTGAAGCGATCACCTGACACGGCGACGCCGGATGATCTGCGGTCGTATCAGCTCCACATGGCCGATACCGGGGTCACAGCATCGATGTTCAACACCCGCATTATTGCACTGCGTTTCTTTTTTGGCATGACCTGCGGGCGCGAGGAGATGAAGCGTTTTATGCAGTTCCGAACGCAGCCCAGAAAGCTGCCAATTGTGTTCAGTGTGGAAGAGGTATCCGGTATTTTGATGGCCACCCCGGGTCCGGGTCTTAAATACCGAGCGGCACTCAGCATTTCCTACGGCGCGGGCTTGCGGGCATCCGAGGTGTGTAACCTCAAGATCAGTGACATCGACAGCGGCCGCATGCTTATCCACGTCGATCAGGGCAAGGGCGGAAAGGATCGGAAGGTGATGTTGTCGCCTGGGCTGCTGAACCTGCTGCGGGACTTTTGGCTAGAGGCACGGCCAGAAGGGTGGCTCTTTCCCGGAAAGCCCAAGATCAATCCGATCTCGTCTCGGCATTTGAACCGTTCTTTTACGTCGGCCAAACACATGGCCGGGATATCAAAGCCCGCCACGTTGCATACCCTGCGGCACAGTTTTGCCACCCATCTCTTGGAGGCAAACACCGATATCAGGGTCATTCAGGTGCTGCTCGGGCACGCCAAACTGACGACCACTGCGCAATATGCCCATGTCGCCACAAAGACGATCAAGGACACCGTGAGCCCTTGTGAGATGCTCGCGGGCCTGCAGGATCAGACCCTGAAGCGAGGGTTGGAATAGCGCGACCGGTGTGTCTCGGCCCAAGCTGGAGATCGCTGACATTTTCCGAAAGTATGGCCCTGCGTGGCGGCGGGCCAATGCCGGGCATATCGGCCTGAGCCAGCTCAAAGTTATGTCGTCAATTGAAGCCTGCCGAACAGAGGCCCTTGGCGGGCATGTGGCCGCGTGCACCAAGTGCACGCACCAACTTATTGCGTATAATTCCTGCAAAAACAGGCATTGCCCGAAGTGTCAGGGGCCCGTCGCGCGAGACTGGATGGCCGCGCGCGCCGACGATCTGCTGCCTGTGGAATATTTCCATGTTGTGTTCACCCTGCCTGCCGAGATCGCTCAGATCGCATATTGGAACAAGCGGGCTGTATATAGTCTGCTGTTCAAAGCGTCAGCGCAAACGGTATCGACTATCGCAGCTGATCCCAAACGTCTCGGCGCGCGCGTCGGCATGACCAGCGTTCTGCATACTTGGGGATCGGCGCTAACCCATCACCCTCACATCCACATGATCGTGCCGGGTGGCGGGCTGTCGCCGGACGATAATCAATGGGTCAACTGCAAACCGGGGTTCTTCTTGCATGTGCGGGTGCTGTCACGACTGTTCCGACGCTTGTTTCTGGCAGGTCACCTTGCATCGCGCGGGTAACCTAGCCTTCTTCGGCGGCCTCGCTGGGCTGTCCAGTCCAGTCCAGTCCAGTCCAGTCCAGTCCAGTCCAGTCCAGTCCTGACGCCTTCGCCGCCTATCTTGCTCCGCTACGCAAAACGGAGTGGGTGGTTTATGCCAAGCCTCCGTTCGGTGGTCCAAAAGCCGTCCTCGCCTATCTCAGCCGATATACGCACCGCGTTGCGATCTCCAACAGCCGCCTGGTTAGCGCCGATGCTCAGACCGTTACGTTCCGTTGGAAAGATTACCGGATCAAGAACCGTGATCGCGAGAAGACAATGTGCCTGACCACCAACGAGTTCATCCGCCGCTTCCTGATCCACGTTCTGCCCAGAGGTTTTCATCGTATCCGCCACTATGGCCTGCTTGCCAGTGCTCGCCGCAAGACCAACATCGCAAAGGTCCGAGCCTTGCTCGGGGCCGAACCGACCAAACAGGAAGACCCGCCAACCGCCGAGGTCATTCCGCTCACACTCCGAGAACAGTGCCCCGATTGCGGCAGGCCTATGCGCATTGTTGAGACGTTCCGCCGAGGGCAACAGCCTTTGACGCGCGCTCCACCAAGGAGGCAGGCAGCATGACGAAACGCCCATCAAATCGCAAAATCTGCAGCCTGAAACGCATGGCTTTCAGGCATGGAGCCGCTTTGCGCCCCGTCGCGTCCAGGATGTTCGAATGGCGCAGGGTGATAACAAAACGTCCCAATAGTTGCCAGAAATGCGCTACAGCACCTAATTTAACACCATCTCCAAGCAAGCCGTTTACGCAAGTGGCGACCAAAAGAACAGAACACTTCGCGCTTTCCCCATAGCCTTCACCCAGCCCACGCGGCTTCCACCTTGGGAGGATTTACAACGCGGGCCACACTCAGCCCACGCTGAAACTTCGCACCCTGGCCCGCATCGAAAATCCTTCACCTTTGCCGCCGTTCGCTGGTCCTATTTACGCTGCGGTGTAGTTTTCCGAATGCAGATATTTGTCGACATCAAGGTTTCGGGATTAGACAGACCTTTGCCTCCAGTTTGACTATCCGGTGGGAGCGCAATTACTGCGTGGCTCTTCCATGACATCATACAACACTTAATTTGAGTTGAATTAAGTGTTGTAGCTACGTTCAGTAGCATTGGTTTCACTAGGAATATTGAACACAAAAACCAGAATTCACGCCCGATGAATCACTCGCCAGGATACAAGACCTATTTGCGGAATCGCAAAAAAGTTTTCTCTTGTTGTTACTCTGGATACTGTCTCTAAAAACAATAAGGCGCTAGCTCGAGACTTGAGTGCGTCATTTTTAGGATGATCCAAACATGGCACAAGACGATAGTCTCAAAATAGGGGCCGAGTTCAGTTTGTGTTCATTTTTCTCAATTGATTGTACTACAGCAGCCCCGATGACCGGATATCTTCCTGAGCGAAATCGATCAGGGCCCGAACCTTGCGCGGCGGAGTGCGACCTTCGAGGTACACCGCGCTGACAGGGATGTTCTCGGCCACATGATCCGGCAACAAGGTCACTAACCGTCCTGCATCAATGGCATTGCACAACGCAAATTTCGGGCTAAACACGATCCCGTGTCCCGCCGCCGCAAGCCCAGCAGCGGCAGTTGCGGAATTTACTAGATAACGGCCCGTGACCGAAACGCTGCAATCCTGCCCATCCTTTAAAAAACGCCAGCGTTGGTTCGCGCGTCGGTTCGTATCTAGAATGCAAGAATGGTTCGCTAACTCTTGTGGTGCCATAGGTTCGCCATACTCGGCGAGGTAAGTTGGGGACGCGGCGGCAAAGACCTGAAACATCCCAAGCTTGCGCGCCTTGACTGACAGGGTCTGCGTGATACCTATGCGAAACGCCACATCGATCCCTTCGCTGGCCAGATCGACAAAGCTGTCGTTGAGGCGCAGATCGAATGTCAGGTTGGGATGTGTATTCCCAAATCGACCCAACATTCCGGCGACATAGATTTCGCCAAAAGTCACCGGCGCTGATATCCGGATCGTACCGGAAAAACCCCGCGACCCCTCGGACACTTCGGCCAACAAACCATCGAGATCATCCAAAAGCGAAGGTGTTCGGGTCAACAGTTCTTTGCCAGCAGGAGTCAGGCCGACCTTGCGCGTTGTTCGCTGAAACAGACGGACGCCCAGACGCGCCTCGAGTTCAGCGACATATTTTGATGTCAGGCGGTTGGATATGCCCATTTGATCTGCGGCTGCAGTAAAGGATCCGGTTTGAGCGGTGGCAACAAAAGCTTTTAACCCGTCAACAATGTCCATCTTGCCTGTCTCTCTCTATATGGAACAATTCGTGGAAAGTCATTCCACAGGTTCGCCATTTTGTTGTAAGTCTTCAAGCCCTAAAAACAGGTCAATTCAACTTAGCCACCGAAATCGTTGTGGCCTCCGGAAAGGAAAACCAAAATGATCGACGAGAAAACCGCTCCTTATGCAGCCCTTGCCTTGCGTGTGGCCACCGGCGCTCTATTTATCGCCCACGGGCTCACCAAGGTGCTTGTCTTTACTATTCCCGGCACAGTTGGCTTTTTTGAAAGCCTTGGATTGCCCGCCATTATCGCCTACTTGACGATCTTTGCTGAACTTGCAGCTGGAACCGCCCTCATTATGGGTGTGGCCACCCGGCTGGTATCACTAGCCGTGCTGCCGGTTTTGCTGGGCGCAGTCTGGGTTCACTCCGGTTCTGGCTGGTTGTTCTCCAACGAAGGTGGCGGCTGGGAGTTTCCTGCGTTTTGGGCCGTAGCGCAAGCTTCGCTCGCCCTACTCGGCAGAGGAGCGTATGCGTTGAATTTGCCAGTGGTTGAGAAGACTTTGGGCCGGTATGCCTGAAAAGCAGAGGGCCGCTCAAGTGGCCCTCGCCCCTCTTATAAGGAAATAAAAGATGAGTGTTAGCCAGTCGCTTAAAAACCTCAAGGACAGTCTGAAAGCATCTGACCGGATGCCGCTCGTCTTTCTGGGCCATGGTTCACCAATGAACGCCGTCGAAGACACAGAATACAGCCGAAGCTGGACCGAACTGGGTCGCGCCTTGCCCCGACCGCAGGCGATTCTAGTCGTCTCAGCCCATTGGATGACCCGCGGAACAACATTGGTCGACGTATCAGCCGCACCACGCACTATTCATGATTTCCGTGGCTTCCCTGAAGCATTGTTCAACCAGCAATACCCAGCCCACGGCAATCCCGAGCTGGCCCGTGAAGTCGTTTCCCTTCTGGCCAGCCACAATTCCCAAGAAGATGATACTTGGGGCCTTGATCACGGTGCGTGGACGGTGTTGAAGTTCCTCTACCCCGGCGCGGACGTACCAGTTTTCCAATTGTCCATAGATATGACCCAAGACCTGGATTGGCACCTTGAGATCGGCAAAGCACTGTCTGATCTGCGTGATCGCGGAGTATTGATTCTGGGTTCTGGCAACGTGGTGCACAACCTCGGTGAATTGGATTGGAATGGGGGTCGGCCTCGGGACTGGGCATTGGAATTCGATACACTTTTTGCTGACCGGCTGAGCGATAGGGATTTTACCGCGCTTGCTGATGGTCAACGATTGGGCCCTCTTCTGAAGCAGGCACATCCGTCACTGGACCACTACATACCCGCACTGACCATAGCAGGCGCGTCGGACCTGCGCGACCAGTTGACCTATATGAACAACAGTTTCGACCTAGGTACGGTGTCAATGCGCTCTTATATTTTCCACACTGCATAAAAGGGATCTTAAGATGCTTGTGAATGGCAATTGGATGGATAAATAACAACCGCTAAAGCGTGTCGAAAAAACAAACAAACACTGCTACTTTTGGCTGATGGCAGCAACGGTCCAGCACCTCAAAAGCTTGCAAAACTGACTCAAAATCAAAGCATAATTGAAAACTATGCTTAAGAGCGGCGAACGACCAAAACTAAAATATAGCAGCGCCCCAAATTCTTCGAGATCTTCAACAGAATATCAGCAAAGCAGACGCTCAGAAATCGCGCAGGAAAGGTCTACCTCCTGCCCCTTATCCCTGAAGATATAGCTTTTGGCGTTTTACACAGGCAATGGCTGCTTTGCCGAATTCTCCTCCAGCCTGTTCGCACCTGCAGCGAACGGCAGCTCTCCGCCGATTCTGTGGAAAAACTATGCCTTGCGGCGCAAAAAGCTAGGTCTGGATGAGTGCCCTTGCACCTTTCCTGTCAGGCTTTTCGCGTTTGCTGCGGTGCGGGGAAGATCTTGGCTAGTTTGCGGAGGTTTTGGGCTGCGGCAGCGAGTAGGAATTCATCATTTGCACCACATGGACCACGTAATCGGAGACGTCCCAAGCCTAGAATGCGTTTCAGATGGGCGAACAGCATTTCCACTTTCTTTCGCAGCCTCATTGAGATGACGTAATGTCTGGTTTTCGCGATGTCGCGGGCAACCTGACGGGCGTCTTCGTGTTCTTCACGGGTAATCTTGCGCACATCAGCATTTGGGCAGCATTTTGGCTTTAAGGGACAGGCTTGGCAGGTCAGTTTCAAAGCTTGATACTTGGAGACGCCTTTCCCGGTCGGGCCTCGGTTCGGATCTGAGTAATTGCAGCGGAATTGCTTCAGCGCCTCGCCCTCTGGGCAGATGTATTGGTTGTTTGCCGCATTCCATTCGAAGTTGGCACGAGACCAAGTGCCATCCCGGCGACCAGACTGGTCAAGTGCTGGAATGTGGGGTTTTACACCGCGCTTCACAAGCCAATCCAGCATTGGGCCAGATCCATAAGCCGCGTCCGCGATAAGCCGCTCGGGGTGAAGGCCAAACTGATCTTTGACTCGGCCCAACATCATGCGCACTGACCCGACCTCAGCCTGCCGGATCGACCGTGTCGCTTCTACATCCACCGCCCGGCAGTGCATGTTTACATGCATGAGAGGGGACAATCACGCTGTAATCTGTGTCGATCAGGTAATTGTCGAATAGGCAAAGAATGCAGGGCCTTTACGCGCCGTAGTCTATTACCGGCAGGTGGTTGCATGCAATCACCGAGAGGCACTGGCTGGATGGGTCAGAATGCGATGTAAACTTTGGCTTAACCTTAGACGCTGCGCCGAAGGCCTCGTGATCCAATACGTCGAGATATTCTTTTACAGCGCGCGGCGCATCTTCAGGATTTCTCGTAGACGCGTCCCATTCCTCCTTAGGTGTGGAGTTCTGTTTGTTCGCATCGGCTTCAATCAGGCTGGCATCCGCCGCAAAGCGTTGACCACTCACCAAACCATCCGCGATGCAGCGCGCAACGGTCGTTTCGAACAAGTGTCGCAGCAGATCGCTATCACGGAACCGGCCATGCGCTGCCCGGTAGGCGATTGCGTCGCAATCTGCCGAGAGGGACGGTTCTTGGAAAACGTCGAATGATTTGGGACTGTGTCGGACAGATCGAGGCGGCAGAACCAGCGATAGGCAAGATTGAGATGCACCTCTTCACAGAGCCTACGCTCTGACCGAATGCCAAGACAATAACCCACCAACAACATACGGATCAGGAGCTCAGGATCAATTGAGGGGCGGCCGGTATGGCTATAAAATTCTGCAAGATGTGGGCGAATATTCGACAGATCAACAAAGCGATCAATCGAACGCAACAGATGATCTTGAGGCACGTGATCATCGATGGAAAACTCGTAAAACAGCGCGCCCTGCGCTTCTTGCTTCGGTCCCAACATCCTCAATCCCCCTGCATTTACAAGGAAATTGAATCAGCAATAGCCCCTCAAATCAAGAAGAGTTTTTCAACAAAATTCGCCCAAAGTCATTCGCCGGGCCTATTCGGTAGGACTACTAAGAAAAGTGTTGAAAGGTTTATGATCGAGGGGAGGTTTAGGGGGAAAGGAAATTGTTAATTCAGTAAAATATAGCAATATCAATGATATGGTATAATAATGTGGCGGAGAGACAGGGATTCGAACCCTGGGTAGGGTCGCCCCCACAACGGTTTTCGAGACCGCCCCATTCGACCACTCTGGCACCTCTCCGCATAGGTTGACTGGTCTTGCCAACGCGGCGGAAACTAAGGGCGGGGCGGGGGGAGCGCAAGGGGAAAGTAGGTTAAATCGGTGTCTTGCGAGATTTTTCGATTTCACTTAGCCTCGGGTAGGAAATCTGGAGGGTATTGCCGTGGATTATCGCTCGAAACGCACCGATTTGGCTGCGGCCTTTCGATGGACAGCAAAATTGAATATGAACGAGGCTGTCGCCAATCACTTCAGCCTTGCGGTAAGTGATGACGGAAGCCGGTTTCTAATGAACCCGAACCAGATGCACTTTTCCCGAATAAAAGCCTCCGATCTACTAGTATACGACGTAAATAACCCCGATACAATGCACGGCGAAAGTGCACCGGACCCGACAGCTTGGGGGTTGCACGGAGCAATTCACCGTGTATGTCCGCAAATCAATTGCCTCATGCATGTCCATTCCGATTATGCAACGGTTTTGGCCAGCTTGGCCGATAGCAGGCTGCTTCCGATTGACCAAAATACAGCGACCTTTTTTAACCGGATTATATATGACGAGCAATTTGGCGGATTGGCGTTTGAGGCAGAAGGCGCGCGCTGCGCAGGGCTGTTTGAGTATCCGAAGAAGAAGGTGATGCTTATGTGCAATCACGGAGTGTTGGTCGCGGGCGATAGCGTTGCAGATACGTTTAACCGGCTCTATCATTTCGAACGCGCAGCGGGCACCTTTATTCGCGCTTTGCAAACCGGCCGGCCGCTGCGGGTGCTGTCCGATGAAATCGCAGAGAAGACCGCGCAAGAACTGGAGGACTATCCGGAGCAGAGCACGCGACATTTTGCGGAGCTCAAGGCGATACTGGATGAGGAAAGGTCAAATTACGCAGAGTGATATGGATGAATCTGTCTGTTGGCGTGTGTTTGCAGGTGCCAACACCGCGTTTGCGCGCGATTCAGGTCGGGCAAGCAAGATTGGGAGGAAACAGAGTAGGGCTAGCGAATGAGGATGGCATGTGTTGGAAGAGAAATCTGCTCAAAACAGTCTGGTCGTGCATCATAGAGATACAACCTTGATTGTTGTGCATTGTAAATTATTTGGAATTAACGCTTTGAGAAATGAGGAATGTTTGTCAAAATCTGGCAAGAAAAAACTATTGTGTTACATAATACACGCTCCGCTATTTGAATCCTGTTTTC
>Ga0316205_10001645_pt1 | contig 26852 bp, 22 predicted proteins | sample 3monthpyrite_MG_FD_204941 | JGI IMG/M metagenome (GOLD analysis project Ga0316205, IMG submission 204941) | Microbial mat bacterial communities from mineral coupon in-situ incubated in ocean water Damariscotta River, Maine, United States -... | ecosystem: Environmental > Aquatic > Marine >... | reverse complement strand
CTTCCAATATTCTTTCGTAATTTGCATTTAAGTTGTTCATTATTAATGATTTGTGGTTAAATCAATTTACTGATTTTCAGTAAGATGAACAACTTTTTTCTTTTAAATCATAATGCACAACGGGTTACTAAAATTTAAAAAGGAACATCAGTATTATCATCTTCTATACCAAAAGCATCTTTTGGGCTGATAAATTGATCTGGAGAAACGTCATTCATTTTAGATTGGAATTCAGAGCTAAACCCTTCTTCTAAATCTGAGAATTTTGCCAAATGTCCAGTAAATTTTAAACGTATATTTTCCAATCCACCATTTCTATGTTTTGCAACAATAAATTCTCCTTGTCCCTCACATGGTGTATGATCGTCATCATCCCATTCTGTAACTCCGTAATATTCTGGTCTAAAAATAAACGATACAATATCTGCATCTTGCTCAATCGCTCCAGATTCACGTAAATCAGATAATAGTGGTCTTTTAGATCCACCACGTGTTTCTACCGCACGCGATAACTGAGATAATGCAATAACAGGAACTGCCAATTCTTTTGCCAACGCTTTTAAGTTTCTAGAAATTGTAGAAATTTCTTGTTCACGGTTTCCTCCACCTTTTCCTGCAGAACCACCAGCGGTCATCAATTGTAAATAATCAACAACAATAATTTTTACGCCGTGTTGCGAAACCAAACGTCTTGCTTTTGCTCGTAAATCGAAAATAGATAATGATGGTGTATCATCAATAAAAATAGGAGCATCAGATAATTTTTTAACTTTTACATTTAATTGTTCCCATTCGTGTGCTTCTAAATTTCCTTTACGTAGTTTTTCTGAAGTTAATCCTGTTTCAGAAGAAATCATACGCGTAATTAATTGTACAGAAGACATCTCTAGAGAAAATAATGCAACTGGATGACCGAAATCTATCGCCATATTTTTTGCCATAGAAATTACAAAAGCTGTTTTTCCCATTCCAGGACGCGCAGCAATAATAATTAAATCGGATGGTTGCCAACCAGAAGTCAATGCATCTAATTTAGAAAAACCTGTTTCTAAACCACTCATTCCTTCTTGATTAGAAATATCTTGAATTTTCTTTAAGGCTTGTTTTACTAAATCTCCAGCATCTTCAGAACCTTTCTTTAAATTTCCTTGTGTAACTTCAAATAATTTTCCTTCTGCCAAATCTAATAAATCAAAAACATCAACGGTTTCATCATACGCAGTTTCAATAATATCGCTAGAAATTGATATCAATTTACGTTGAATGTATTTTTGCAGTATAATACGTGCATGATATTCTATATGTGCAGAAGAAGCTACTTTTTGTGTTAAGTTGATGAGGTAAAAATCGCCACCAACCAACTCTAACTTTCCGTCTTTTCTAAGTTGTTGAGAAACAGTAAGTAAATCTGTAGGTTCAGAATTTTGAAACAAGGTATAAATTGCAGCGTAAATTTCTTGGTGTTTTTTATCATAAAAAGCATCTGGATGTAAAATATCAATAACATCATCAATTCCTTTTTTATCAATCATCATTGCCCCCAACACAGCAATTTCTAAATCTAATGCTTGTGGTGGTATTTTACCTTTTTCTAAGCTAATAATTTTCGCTTTATCTACCTTTTTACCTTGTAAAGATTTTATTTCCTCCATAAGAACAAATGTAGTTTTTTAGGTTGATACTTTTAATCTGTAATTTTTATTTCTTTATACACATTTTTTGTTCACTAAAATGTTATTAACATGTTAACAACACCTCAAGATTTAATTATTTGACTATTTTTAATACAAAATTTAAGATAATTAATTGTTTAAATTGTCTCCTCGATCGGAGTCGAGAGGTTGTGAATAGTTCTCGACTCCACTCGAACGGACAATACGTTCTAATTTAATATTATTTAAAGACAAAACTCAAAACTATTTCTCTATTTTTGAAACGATGAAAAACAAAAAGCTAAACATTTTTCTTTCTATTTTATTTGTATTTCAAATTGTATTTGTACAATTGATTAGCCGATATCCAAGTTTTATTGAACAATACTACTCAAATGGAATTTATCTTTTTACAAGTAAGTTTTTACGAATCCTTTTTGGTTGGATTCCTTTTTCGTTTGGTGATTTAGTAATTGGTTTTTTGTTTTTTGTTTCATTTCGATTTATCTATCGTTTATTTAAAGATAAATTTAAAAAATTAAAATCAAAATTACTACAAGTAATTGCTTTTATTTCAATTGTTTACAGTTGTTTTTATTGGTTTTGGGGATTTAATTATTTTAGAGAATCCTTAGCAAAAAGTTTAGGATATAATCAAACAAAATATACCACAGAACAACTTACAGAAGTTTCTAAAAATATCATTCAGCAATTAAACAAAACGCAGTTTTTAATTACAAAGAATGATTCTCTAAAAATTGTAAACCCATATTCTCAAGAAGAAATGTATCAAAAAGCGCTTTCTGGATATACAAATCTAGCCAACACATATCCGCAATTTGAATATCGTTTTAAATCTGTAAAAAGTTCGTTGATGAGTTTGCTTCAGACCTACAACGGAACCTCTGGATATTTTAATCCGTTTACTGGAGAAGCACAAGTAAATGATTTAATTCCTAAACCAGGTTATCCAACTACGGTTTGTCATGAAATGGCGCATCAATTGGGAATTGCAGCAGAAAACGAAGCCAATTTTGTTGGTTATTTAGCGGCGCTATCTAACGACGATATCTATTTTAAATATGCAGCGTACAGAATGGCTTTTAGTTATTTAATTTCTGAAGTTAGAAAACGCAATAAAACCATTTTTAATACATTAATAAATTCCGTTAACAAAGGTATTTTAATCGATTTTAAAGAAAGTTCAGCCTTTTGGAATCAATATAAAAACCCGATTGAACCATTGATTAAAAAAGGGTATAACTCATATTTAAAAGCAAACAATCAAGCAAAGGGGATCCAATCTTACAACTATGTAGTTGATTTAATTATCAGTTATTCTAATCATTCAAAAAAATATTGATACTCTTAAAATTATGTTAAAGTACTATTAATTACAACTTAACAACTATGTTCTTAATAAATTTATAAACTAAAACAAACTTAACTAATGAAAAAAACACTACTATTATTCTTGTTTTTGTCAACTTTGGTTGTACAAGCGCAAGAATATTTTCCAACAAACTCTGGTGTTAAGACTACAGAAAATACAACTGTAGCTTTTACCAACGCAAAAATTTATGTAACACCTACACAAATTATTAACAAAGGAACTTTACTTGTAAAAGATGGTAAAGTTATTTCGGTTGGTAAACGTGTTAGCATTCCTAATGGAACTAAAATAATAGATCTATCTGGAAAGACAATTTATCCTTCTTTTATAGAAGTATATTCTAATTTTGGAATTAAAAACCCAACTCCACCAAGAAACACAAGTAGAATTAGGCAATACGAAGCAAATAGAAAAGGATATTATTGGAATGATCATATTAGACCAGAAACCAATTCTTTTTCATCATTTAAGTATGATGCAAGTAAAGCAAAAAGCTTATTAAAAGCTGGCTTTGGAGTTGTAAATACACATTTACAAGATGGAATTATTCGTGGAAGTGGTGTTTTAGTAGCATTAAATTCTAACTCTACAGATGCTTATCGAATTCTTGACACAAAATCTGCTCAATATCTTTCTTTAAATAAAAGTAGAATGTCTAGACAAGCATACCCAAGTTCATTTATGGGTACAACTGCTTTATTAAGGCAAGTCTATATGGATGCTAATTGGTATGAGTCTGGAAATGCTAAAAACAAAGATCGCTCTTTAGAAGCTTTGATTGCTAATAAAGGTCTTTCTCAAATATTTGATGCTGGCGGAACGAACTTAAATGCTATTAGAGCTGATAAGGTTGGTGATGAAAGCGGAGTTCAATATAGTTTTGTAGGTTCTGGTTTAGAATATGAAAATATTCAACAGATTAAAAACATGAATGCAACTATGATTGTTCCAATAAATTTTAGAAAAGCATATGATGTCTCAAATCCATATTTAGCAAATCAATTAGAATTGAATGATATGAGAAGATGGAATCAAGAACCATCAAATTTGTCTGTTCTAGCTAAAAATAATGTAAACTTTACTATTACTACTCATACATTAAAATCGTTAACTGGATTTCAAAAAAACATTCAGAAAGCAATACAATATGGTTTAGATGAAACAAAAGCATTAGAAGCATTAACAACAGTTCCTGCAAAATTACTAGGAAAATCTTCAGAAATTGGAACTTTACAAAAAGGTTATTATGCTAACTTTTTAATTACTTCAGGAGCCATTTTTGACAGTAAAACAAAAATTTACGAGAACTGGGTTCAAGGAAATAAACATGTTATTAATAACATGAACCTGGTTGATGCTAGCGGAGAATATTTATTGAGTTTTAATAACAAGAGTTTAACCTTAATTATTTCTGGAACTCCAGGAAAACAAAAAGGAGCGCTTAAAAATGGAACTAAAAAATTAAAATCTAAGTTTTCGTTTAAAGATAGTTGGGCTTCAATTACACTGAACAATCAAAATAACACTTCTAAATTTACACGTTTTGTTGGAGCTTTAAATGCAAATCAAAATAGTTTTTCTGGAACTGTAATAGATGAAAACGGGAATGAATCTTCTTGGACAGCAATAAAAAAGAATACTGTAAAAAAGAAAGCATCTAAAAAGAAAAAAACAGAGACTTCAACTCCATTTGTTTCTCCGGTAACGTATCCTAATGTTGGTTACGGATTTACTTCTAAACCTAAACAAGAAACTATTCTTTTTAAAAATGCCACAGTTTGGACAAGTGAAAAAACTGGCGTTTTAAAAAATACTGATGTCTTGTTAAAAGATGGAAAAATTACTCAAATAGGTAAAAACTTGAGAGCTCGTGGCGCAAGAGTTGTTGATGCAACTGGCAAACATTTAACAGCTGGTATTATTGATGAGCATACACATATTGCTTTGTTTAATGTAAATGAAGGCGGTCAAAATTCTTCTGCAGAAGTTACTGAAGAAGATGATATAAATCCTGCTGACATGAATATCTATAGAAATTTAGCAGGTGGTGTTACTTCTGGTCAATTACTACATGGTTCTGCAAATCCTATTGGAGGAAGATCTGCTATTATCAAATTAAAATGGGGAGAAACTTCTGAGAATATGGTCTATAAAAATGCACCTAAGTTTATCAAATTTGCTTTAGGAGAGAACGTAAAACAATCTCGCTCTACAAATGGCACTAGATTTCCACAAACCAGAATGGGTGTAGAACAAGTATTTACAGATTATTTCCAAAGAGCCAAAGAATATGATGCACTAAAGAAAAGTGGAAAACCTTATCGTAAAGATTTAGAAATGGAAGTTATTGCAGAAATTTTAAATAAAGAACGTTATGTAACTTCTCATTCTTATGTACAATCTGAAATTAATATGTTGATGAAAGTTGCAGAAAAATTTAATTTTAACATCAACACGTTTACACATATTTTAGAAGGATATAAAGTTGCTGACAAAATGAAAGCTCATGGAGTTGGTGGTTCTACCTTTGCTGATTGGTGGGCATATAAATATGAAGTTAATGATGCAATTCCATACAATGCAGCAATTATGAATGATGTTGGAGTTACAGTTGCAATCAATTCTGATGATAGAGAAATGTCTAGAAGATTAAATCAAGAAGCTGCAAAAACCATTAAATATGGCGGAATGACAGAATTAGAAGCTTGGAATATGGTGACTATCAATCCTGCAAAATTATTGCACTTAGATGATAGAGTTGGTAGTATAAAAGTTGGTAAAGATGCAGATGTTGTGTTATGGACAGATCATCCATTGTCAATTTATGCAAAAGCACAAACAACGATTATAGATGGAACCGTTTATTTTGATTTAGAAAGAGATTTAGCTCAAAGAGAAGCCGTTAAAAAAGAACGTAGTCAATTAATGAACTTAATGCTAAACGAAAAAAATAATGGTGGGAAAGTTCAGGCTCCAAAAATGAATATCAAAAGAGAGGCGACATGTGAAACAGGAATACATAAATTAAACTAAGAAATTATGAAAAAACAACTTATATATAGCATCTTATTTTTCTTACTAATAGGAAATAGTTTTGCACAACAAACACCTGCTTCAAAGCAAACGAAAGCTTTCTCTATTGAAGGTGCTACAGCACATTTAGGAGATGGAACTGTAATTGATGATTCTCTTATTATGTTTACAGATGGTAAAATTACTTTTGTAGGATCTGCAAAAATGAAAATTGCAAGAATGGGAACTGTTATTAATGCAAAAGGGAAACATGTGTATCCTGGTTTTATCGCTGTTAATACAACGTTAGGTTTAGCAGAAATTAATTCGGTAAAGGCAACTTTAGATTATGATGAGATTGGCACAATGAATCCACATATCCGTAGTTTAATTGCTTATAACGCTGAGTCTAAATTAGTTGAAGTAATGAGACCAAACGGTATTTTAATGGGGCAAATAACACCTCGTGGTGGTACAATTTCAGGAACCTCTTCTATTGTTCAGTTTGATGCTTGGAATTGGGAAGATGCGGCAGTAAAAGCAGATGATGGAATTCATATGAATTGGCCAAGTAGTATGACACGCGGAAGATGGTGGCTTGGAGAAAATCCTGCAGCAAAATTGGACAAAAACTATGCAAAAAACGTAAACGAACTTAACGATTACCTGAATGATGCAAAAGTTTATTTAAAAGGTTCAAAGTTGCCAAAAAATCTTGAATTAGATGCCTTAAAAGGATTGTTTAATAAATCTCAGAAACTATTTATTCATGTAAATGGAGAAAGAGAAATTACTGATGCAGTAAATTTCGCTCTAAGACATCAAGTAAATTTAGTAATTGTTGGTGGTGATAATGCTCATAAAGTTTCAGATATCTTATTAAAAAATAATATTCCTGTAATAATTAAAAGAGCACACTTAGTGCCTGGAAATGATGATGATAATTATGATAAATCTTATAAAACAGCTATGCAATTAGCTAAAAAAGGAATTACCATTACTATTGGATTAGGAGAAGGTAGTCAAAGAATGAATGACCGTAATTTACCTTTTAATGCAGGTACTTTTGCTGCTCATGGTTTAGATAAAGAAACTGCGGTAAAATTGATTACATTAAATGCTGCAAAAATTTTAGGAATAGATGATACAGTTGGTTCACTTACTGTTGGTAAAGATGCTACTCTTTTCATCTCTAAAGGAGATGCTTTAGATATGAGAACAAATATTATTAAGGATGCATTTATTCAAGGTAGAAAATTGAGTTTAGAAACACATCAAACGAAACTTTGGAAACGGTATTCCAACAAATATAAAAATCAATAACAAAAAAAAAGGCTCTGAAATTCAGAGCCTTTTTTAATACTATTTTGGTACATCACATTTATAATAATTCTTACCAACATCTTCTTTACCAAAACGAATTTTAGTAATATTTACAAAAAGCTCTTTGTTAGCTTTCACGTACGTAGATAACACTTTTGTTTCTGTTCCGTCACCCTCTAAAATAATTCTACCTCTATTTTCTCTTGCAGATTTAATATTTTTAATTTGAGCGCTACTTATTGCTTTATAATTAAAATAAATTGTTGCATTATATCTATTCTTAAATTTAATTTCCCATTTACGAGCTCTCCGAGACATATCATATTTCCCCATTTTCACTTTATAGCTTATTCCTCTTAAGCACTTTGTATTTTTCCAATCGCTCCAATCATTTTGGCTTTCTGTAGTAGTTGTAAAAGCTGTTGCACCAATTATTATAAACATAATAATTGATAAAAAAATCCCCCTTTTTTTCATCATTTAATTATTTAATCTTAATTATTTCAAAATTATGAAAAAAAATCGACTTGATTTTTAAAGTGAAATAGATACATTTGTTTTATGATGAAACATATTGAAAGTCTTCAGAATTCTACCATAAAAAATATTTTAAAATTGCAAGAAAAGTCTCGTGAACGTAAAAAATCGGGACAATTTATTGTTGAAGGAAAAAGAGAAATTTCTTTAGCAATTAAAGGAAATTATAGCATAACAACACTCTTATTTTGTGATTATTTTCTAACAGAAGATGAACTAAGTAATTATTCAACAAAAGAAACAGCACTTATTTCTGTTTCTAAAGACGTGTATCAAAAAATTGCGTATAGGAATTCAACTGAAGGAATTATAGCACTTGCAAAAACAAAAGACTTTTCATTAAATAATATTCAATTTTCTACAACTACTCCATTAATTTTAATTGCAGAAGCACCAGAAAAACCAGGAAATATTGGCGCACTTTTAAGAACAGCTGATGCTGCAAATTTAGATGCTGTTTTTATTGCAAACCCAAAAACAGATATGTACAATCCAAATATCATTCGTTCTAGCGTTGGTGGTTTATTTACCAATCAGATTGCAACTGGAACATCCGAAGAAATTATCGCTTTTTTAAAAGAAAAGAATATCCATTTATTTGCAACAACGCTGCAAAACTCTAACGAATATTATAAGGAAGACTACACCAAAGCAACTGCGATTATTGTAGGAACAGAAGATACAGGTTTGTCCGAAGAGTTTAGAACTGCCGCAACACAAAACATCAACATCCCCATGCAAGGCGAAATAGATTCTATGAATGTTTCTGTTGCTGCAGCCATTGTTATTTTTGAAGCCAAACGTCAACGAGATTTTAACTAGTATAAATACGTATATATAGTTTTTAAAAATGTTGTATCTTAGGCACTTAGGTTTTTTCTAACAAATTATGAATTTTAAAAAAATAATTTCCGAATTAAAAAGAAGAAATGTATTTAAAGTAGCTACCGCTTATGCTATAACAGGTTGGTTAATTATACAAATAATCACTTCAATTAGCGAACCATTAGCATTGCCTAAATGGTTTGATCCTGTAATAATTATTTTAGTCTTAATTGGGTTTCCTATATCCTTGCTTTTTGCTTGGGCATTTGAAATGACTCCAGAAGGCTTAAAAAAAACAGTTAAAGTAGAAATAGATAAATCGGTGACAAAAACTACAGGTAAAAAATTAAACCGAGTTATTATTTCAGTTTTATCGGTATTTATCATTTTTTTACTTGTTGATAAAGTTTTTAATCTTACATCAACACTTTCTGAAACAGAAACTACAATTTCTAAATTACCGTCAATAGCTGTATTGCCTTTTGCTGACATGTCTCCAAAAAATGATCAAGAATATTTTTCTGATGGATTGTCTGAAGAATTATTAAATGTGTTGGCAAAAGTGAACAACATTAAAGTTGCTGGGCGTACATCATCTTTTAAGTTTAAAGGAAAAAATGACGATCTTAAAAAAATCGGAAAAGAATTAGGCGTAGAACATATTTTAGAAGGAAGTGTGCGTAAATCTGGTAGTAAAATAAGAATTACAGCACAATTAATTAAAGTTATTGATGGTTTTCATATGTGGTCAGAAACCTATGATAAAGACTATACAGCAGATAACTTATTTTTAATTCAAGATGAAATTTCTAAAAAAATATTGAAAGAATTAAAAATAAAATTGTCAGTAAAAGATGAAAATGCAAAGGCTACTAAATTAACTTCTAGTACCGCAGCCTATGAAGCCTATTTAAAAGGGAACCAACTATTAATTAACAGAAAACCTAAAGATATAGAAGAGGCAATTAAAGAGTTTAAAAAAGCGATTTCTTTAGATGACAAATTTGCAGAAGCATACGCTAAAATAGCCACTTCTTATAGTCATTTATTTAGTTATGGTAATATAAACAGAAAAATTGCCTTTAAAAACATGAGAGATAATGTTGATAAAGCATTGTTGCTAAACAACAATTTAGGTTCTGCGTATGCTGCTTTAGGTCATTATTATAAAGACAGAAATCAACAATATAACGAAGAAGACAAGAATAGTTATAAAGAAGCAATGAAAAAGGCGTATGAATTAGAACCCAACAATCCAGAAATTATAATGTGGTATGGTAATTCTTTAGATGCTGATGATGATAAAAGGATTGACATGTATTTAAAAGCGCATAAAATTGATCCTTTAGCACCAGTAATCATGCAAAATCTTGCAAATACTTATAAGTTTAGAAAAGAGTATGAAAAAGCAGAAGGTTATGCTAAAAAAAATATTGAAATCAACCCTGAATTTATTAGACCAAGAATCTTTTTAATAGAAATGATTACAACTGCACCTAATTCAAAATTGGGAGAAGGGTTTATAGAGGCATACAAAGCTTACAAAAAATATCCAGAAAACTTAGATGTTTTAACTCTTTTAGCAAATTTAAGCTCTAATTTAAGTCTTTTTAAAGTTGCTGAAGAAATGGGCGAAACCATTACAAGAGTGTATCCTGAGAATGATTCTTTTATTGGTGTAAAGTTTAACAATTTAATGAATCGTAAAAATTATAAAGAAGCTGTTAAACTTATTGCTGGTTTTTTAAAAAAAATAAACTTAGAAGAAGGGTCAATAAATAAACTTGGGTTTGAAATATTTAGAAATCAAATTGCTAAGAAAACTCCAGAAGTTAGTTACACTTATATTAAAAAACACCATCCAATATTATTTTCTGATACGCTAACCACTTTTCAGTCAGAAGATATGATATCAATATTGCCAGATGTTATCACTGTTTTTAGAAAAGTAAATGAACCTAAACAAACTATTGATCGATTGCTTAAAATCTACACTTCAAAAACAAAAAAAGACTATAAATTTAATGGAGATATTACAAAAGAAGAGCTATTTACTTTAAATAAAATGTTAAACATAGCTGCATTAAATGGTGATGCCTCTTTGTATAGCCAAATATTGAAAGAACGTTATTTTAATAGAAAAAATAAAAATGATAACACCACACAATTCAATTCTGACCCTTTATTTGATGACATTAGAAATGCACCAGAAGTAAAACAAATACACAAACGAATTAAAGAAGATTTAAATAGTATGAAAGCTAAAGCTGTTGTCTATTTAAAAAGTGAAGGTATTTGGGAGAAATACAAAGAACCAAATGATAAGTAAAATTAGTTTAATTAGAAGAGCGATTTTATAATACATTTGCACTTTATTTTTTTATATGTCAGCTACTACTCTATTCTATATTTTAATTGCAATTTTAGTTATCAATTTTATCGTTGATAAAATACTAGATACTCTAAATACAAAACATTTTGATGATGAAATTCCGTTTGAATTAAAAGATGTGTATGAAAAGGAAGAGTACGAAAAATCACAAGCGTATAAAAAAACAAATGCGAAGTTTTCTAACATCACAGGACTATTCTCTTTAGTACTTACACTCGCTTTTTTCTTTTTTGATGGATTTCAGTTTGTAGATCAATTAGCAAGAACTTACAGTTCTAATACTATTGTAATTGCACTGATTTTCTTCGGAATAATAATGCTTGGTTCAGATATTATCACAACACCTTTCTCGTATTATAAAATCTTTGTAATCGAAGAAAAATTCGGATTTAATAAAATGACTAAAAAACTTTTTATTATTGATAAAATGAAAGGGTTATTGATGACAATAATCGTTGGAGGCGGAATTTTAGCATTAATAGTTTGGTTTTATCAGTTTGCAGGAAACAACTTTTGGATGTATGCGTGGGCTTTAGTCGCAATCTTTTCTTTGTTGATGAATCTATTTTATGCACAATTAATTGTTCCATTATTTAATAAACAAACTCCTTTAGAAGACGGAGAATTAAAAACGGCCATAGAAAAATATACAACAAAAGTTGGATTTACACTAAAAAATGTTTTTGTAATTGATGGTTCTAAACGTTCTACAAAAGCAAATGCGTATTTCTCTGGATTTGGTTCTCAGAAAAGAATAACGCTGTACGACACGTTGATAAACGATTTAGAAATCGATGAAATTGTTGCCGTTCTTGCACACGAAGTTGGTCATTACAAACGCAAACATATTATTTTTAACTTATTAGCTTCTACCCTTTTAACTGGTTTTACACTTTGGTTATTATCCGTATTTGTAAGTTTACCAATATTTTCTGAAGCACTAAACATTTCTATTCCTAGTTTTCATATTGGCTTAATTGTATTCGGAATTTTATATTCACCTATTTCAGAAATTACAGGTTTATTAATGAATATCATTTCTAGAAAGTTTGAATATCAGGCAGATAATTTTGCAAAAGAAACATTTGTTGCACAACCTTTAATCACTTCCTTAAAAAAATTATCTAAAAATAGTTTGAGTAATTTAACGCCACATAAAGCTACTGTTTTTATGCATTATTCGCATCCAACATTACTTCAAAGAGTTCAAAACTTAAATAAATAATTCTTCCTTATCAAAATAGTGAAAAAGCTTTGCGTAATTCATTATTTGTTTTACTTTTAAATGATGATGTATTCGGCAACCATAGAAGAAGAAAATAAAGAAATTTCTAAGCGATATAAAGACCTTTTAAAGGGAACGTATCAAACTTTATCTGCAAAAGATAAAAAGTTAATTCGTGCTGCTTTTGAATTATCTGTAGAAGCACATTCAGATCAACGTAGAAAATCTGGTGAACCATATATTTATCATCCAATTGCCGTTGCAAAAATTGTAGCATACGAAATTGGTTTAGGTGCAACTTCTATTGCTGCTGCCTTATTACACGATGTTGTAGAAGACACCTATTACACCATAGAAGATATGGAGCGCTTGTTTGGACAAAAAATTGCTCGTATTGTTAATGGACTCACAAAAATATCTCGCCTTAATAAAGGTCAAGATGCATCTATACAAGCAGAGAACTTTAGAAAAATGCTGCTTACATTAAATGATGATGTTCGTGTAATTTTAATAAAAATTGCAGATCGTTTGCATAATATGCAAACAATGGATTCTATGCCAGAATATAAGCAAGTAAAAATAGCCTCAGAAACATTATACATTTATGCTCCTTTAGCGCATCGATTAGGGTTGTATAACATAAAAACAGAACTCGAAGATTTAGGATTAAAATATACTGAGCCAGAAGTTTACAAAGATATTTTAAGTAAGATAAAAGAAAGTAAAGAAGACCAACAAAAATATATAGAATCTTTTGAAGCAATTTTACATGAGGGATTGCAAAAAGAAGATTTTGAATATAAAATTAAAGGAAGAACTAAATCCATTTTTTCTATTCGTAGAAAAATGAAAATGCAAAATGTTTCTTTTGATGAAGTTTATGACAAATTTGCCATTCGTATTGTATTTAAACCAACATCTAAAGATGAAAAGTTTGATGCTTGGAAAATATATTCGATTGTTACAGATTTCTTTAAGCCAAATCCTTCTCGGTTACGAGATTGGATTTCTCATCCTAAATCTACTGGTTACGAAGCATTGCATATTACGGTTATTGGCCCAAATAGTAAATGGGTAGAAGTGCAAATTCGTTCAGAAAGAATGGACGAAATAGCAGAAAAAGGATATGCTGCTCATTTTAAATACAAAGAAGGGAGTTTAAAAGAAAGTGGATTGGATGTTTGGTTAAACAAATTAAAAGAAACTTTAGAACACCATTCTGTAGATGCAGTTGATTTTGTTGAAGATTTTAAGCTAAACTTATATTCTAAAGAAATTTTTGTTTTTACACCAAAAGGCGATTTAAAATCGTTGCCTAAAGGTGCATCAGCTTTAGATTTTGCTTTTTCTGTGCATACAGATGTTGGTTTAAAATGTAGAGGAGCAAAAGTTAATGGAAAGTTAGTTCCTTTAAGTTACGAGTTAAAAAGTGGCGATCATGTAGAAGTGCAAACATCTGCTGTTAATAAACCAAACATTAGATGGTTAGATTTTGTAATGACTGCACGTGCAAGAACTAAAATTAAAGCCGCCTTAAAAGATGAAGAAAAAAAAATTGCAGAAGAAGGAAAAGCCATCTTAATTCGAAAATTACGACATTTAAAAATTACACTAAACGATCGGGTTATTAATGAAATGGCTGCTTATTTTTCTTTAAAAACAAGTTTCGATTTGTTTTACCGAATCGGAAATGGAGCTATAGATAATCAACAGTTAAAAGCTTTTGCTAATCAAAAAAATAATGCATTTATTAGTTTTTTTAAAAACCGATTAAAACGCTCACCTAGTAAAGAAAATATTGATAAAGAAGAAGTTACTAACAAATTTGATGCACTTGTTTTTGGTAATGAAGAATCAAAATTAGATTATACACTTTCTAAATGTTGCAATCCTATTCCTGGAGATAAAGTATTTGGTTTTGTAACAATTAATGAAGGCATAAAAGTTCATAAAAAAGATTGCCCTAATGCAATTTCAATGCAATCAAACTATGCGTATAGAGTTTTAAAAGCAACATGGATAGATTCTTCTAAGCAAGATTTTAAAGCTATTTTAAAAGTAAGCGGAAGTGATAAAAAAGGAATTGTAAACCATTTAACTCGTATCATTTCTAACACGATGGATGTATATATTCATAATATAAATATTTCTGGAGATCACGGAGTTTTTGAAGGAAAACTATCTATTAGTGTTAAAAATAAAACACAATTAACAAAACTAATTGCAAGTATAAAAAAGGTTGATGGCGTACAAAAAGTAGAACGTGTTAATACAATGTAGATATCATTTCATAAAAAGGATAAATTATATTGATAATTAACCTTAAATTTGTTGCTTGATTAAATTAGAAAAATGGGTACAAAAGAAAATCAAGACATTGTAAAAAATGTTTTTACTACATTTTTAGAATCTAAAAAACATAGAAAAACTCCTGAAAGATATGCTATTCTTCAAGAGATTTATGATTTAGAAGAGCATTTTGATATAGAATCTTTATATATCAATATGAAAAATAAAAATTATCGAGTAAGTAGAGCTACTCTATACAATACCATAGATTTATTATTAGATTGTGGATTGGTTAGAAAACACCAATTTGGTAGTCAAAGTATGGCGCATTATGAAAAAAGTTATTTTGATAAACAACACGATCATGTAATTTTAACAGATACTGGCGAAGTAAAAGAATTCTGTGACCCAAGAATTCAGGTAATTAAAAAAACCATAGAAGAAGTTTTTGATATAGATATCCACAATCATTCTCTTTATTTTTACGGAACAAAAAAACAAACTAAATAAACAAACAACAACACACTTAACAACAACTAATGGCAGTAGATTTATTATTAGGATTGCAATGGGGAGACGAAGGGAAAGGAAAAATTGTAGATGTTCTTACCTCTAAATACGACATCATTGCACGTTTTCAAGGAGGTCCAAACGCAGGACATACGTTAATTTTTGATGGATTTAAACACGTTTTACATACAATTCCTTCAGGAATTTTTCATAAAACAGCACTTAATGTTGTTGGAAACGGTGTTGTAATAGATCCTGTAATCTTTAAAAAAGAATTAGAAAATTTAGACAATCATAAAATAGATTATACATCTAGATTGTTAATCTCTAGAAAAGCACATTTAATTTTACCAACACATAGATTATTAGATGCAGCATCAGAAACCTCTAAAGGAAAAGCAAAAATTGGTTCTACTTTAAAAGGAATTGGTCCAACATATATGGATAAAACAGGTAGAAACGGTATGCGTGTTGGAGATTTAGAATTAGAAAATTGGAAAGAAAAGTACGATGCTTTAACAGAAAAACATTTAAAAATGTTAGCTTTTTTTGATGTTCAAATAGAATATAATCTAAAAGAATTAGAAGCAGAATTCTGTAAAGGAATTGATAAATTAAGAACCTTACAATTTATTGATAGCGAAGAGTTTTTAAACCAAGCTATAAAAGATAAAAAAACCATTTTAGCTGAAGGTGCTCAAGGTTCTTTACTAGATATAGATTTTGGAACGTATCCTTTTGTAACTTCTTCTAACACAACAGCAGCAGGTGCTTGTACAGGTTTGGGTGTTGCTCCTAATAGAATTGGAGATGTATTTGGTATATTTAAAGCTTACGTAACTCGTGTTGGTTCTGGTCCTTTCCCTACTGAATTGTTTGATAAAGATGGTGAGAGAATGGCTAAAGTTGGTCATGAATTTGGCGCTACTACAGGAAGACCAAGACGTTGTGGTTGGTTAGATTTAGTAGCATTAAAATATGCCGTAGATATAAATGGCGTTACACAATTAATGATGATGAAAGGTGATGTCCTTTCTGGATTTAATACTTTAAAAGTATGTACTTCTTATAATTATAAAGGAAAAGAAATTACTCATTTCCCATATAATATAGAACCGAAAAATGTTTCTGTAAATTACACCGAATTTAAAGGTTGGAAAGAAGATTTAACAAAAATGACTAGTGCAGATCAATTGCCACAAAATTTATTGGATTATGTAGCTTTTATTGAAAAAGAGACTGGAGTTCCTGTTAAAATAGTTTCTGTTGGTCCAGATAGAAAACAAACCATTGTTAGATAAAACAATAGTATAATATAAAAAAGTCTCTTTTAGGTAAATATCCTAAAAGAGACTTTTTCTATTAACTAAAAAACTAATTTTTTCTATTTAGAAGCAAATAAAGTTGGCTTAACAGTAACCATTAGCCAAGCCCAAGAATTATTTCTACTACTATCACCACCTTTAATAACTTCTAGTGATTTTGTCCCAAACATTCTAGAATATCCAGAACTTAAAACAATATCTTTTGATGCTTTATAACCCAAAGTAAAATCAATCTCTGTTCCTAAATTATTGTTTTGTTTTATTCCTCCGCTATAAATTGAAGCTGCAGAAGAAAAGAAATGAGGAACTAATTTAGCACTAAATTTATTTTTTGAATATGCAAAAGTTGCATAAATATCTGTTAATCCTACTGAATTGATGTGGTTTCCAACATAAAAATAATCCATCCAACCATTAAATTTATGGTTTGTACCAAATATAGGATTGAATGATTTTAATTTACTACTAGTATCATTCATATCTTTACCAGAAAGATACTCAAATCCTAGTCCGACAGTAAAATTACGACTTGCTTTATAGGTTGCGTTTCCACTAAAATAATTAGCACTAATTGCATTTTCAAAAACATTACCAGTTTGAAAATAAAAAGCTGCATCTGCAGATAATTTTCCTTCTTTATATACTCCTCTAGCGCCAATAGTTTGTCCATAACTTAGCTTTTCCTTATTATTTACATCTAAGTATTCCACACCATTATTTAAGGCTAATAAGCTTAAATCAAAGCTATTAAAATTAGTGTGGTACCAAGCATATTGAAACGTTTTATACCCAGCAACATTGCTATATAAATAATTTGTGCCTTTTTGAGAATCGTTGTTTATTGCTAAACCAACATCTAATTTATTTCCATTTTTAAAATTAAATTTTGCAATAGCGGCATCATGGCTTCTTGCTTGTTGTGACCAGCCAACGTTTCCAAAAATTCTACTATCATCATACACAATTTCTTGGCGACCAAATTTTATAGATACTATGTTAGAAAGTATCATTTCTGCCCATGCTTCATGAAACGCATTTCCTTTATCACTTGATGATAATGTGCCTACATCACCCCAAACTCTTATGTTTTGTAAAGAAATACCTAATCTTAAATTGTCTTGTGCAAAATTAAAATTTAACCGTGTTCTTTGCGAAACAAATCCCACACCTTCATCACCTGGTTTTACTAAAGTTTTTACACCATTAGCATACTCATACCTTGGTCTAATCTCTGATGATAATTTATACGATTGTGCACTAATTATTGTTGTAAAAAAAATCATTACAATTGTTGAAAAAATTAATTTTCTCATACTATTTTTTTTAAGTTATTATTATAAATAAACGATATTAATATCTTTTTATACTGTAAAGTTACACCTCTTTTAAAACTAAAAAACTGACAAATATCAAGTTTTGAAATAATTATTTAGGAAAAGAAAACAAAAACTGAAAAAAGGAATAAATAAACTATGATTGCAGATTTCCAAAAAGAATGTGCCTTTTTTAATTCCATAAAATAAAATGATATTAGTAAAAATTTCATAAAAGAAATTAATATTATAAACTTAATTATAGAACTTTTATCTTGATAAAAAACAGAGAATAATGCAACAGTAATTGTTAAGATAAATAAGACTATCCAAATTTTTAAAAGTGTTGTTCTCTTCATCTTAAAAAATTAAATAAATTATTGGAAATAAAAGAATCCAAATTAAATCGCACATATGCCAAAATACTGCACTTGCTTCAAAATCATCTAAATTGGTGTGCTCTTTTTTCTTGTATAAATCTCTATAAATAACACCTAAAATAACCAATCCAACGATTACATGTATTACATGAAATAGCGTTAACATCCAATAGAAAGTAAAAAAAGTGTTGTAATTAATTCCAAGACCAACATCAATTTTAGCACTATATTAGGACGAGACATATTAGAAATAAAAAACCTCCAAGAATTGTTAGTTTTAGATACAAGGATGTTTTTTTAGCATTTCCATCTTTTAAATAGCTAACAGATAAAGCCATAAAAAATCCGCTAGTAATTAAAAATAAGGTATTAATTGTTCCAAAAGTTGTGTTTAACAACAATCTTGAATTATGAAAAACTTCTGGTTCTTGTTTACTATAAATTACCATTGCAACTAGAGCAATACCGAAAGTTATTAATTCTAAAAAGATAATTATCCACATTAAAATACCTCCTGGCGGATAATATATATTCTTTACAAGATTTTTATTCATTATTATTTATTGATAATTGTTAGTGCTACGATTGATTTTTAATTTTTTCATATAATTGTACAAGAGATTTTAATAATTCTACTGGCGTTGTAAGTATTTGATAGTGGTTTTGCCCAAACATTTGTGGTAAATAGTATTTTGCTTGCGCTTCTATTGCCAATGCATACGAATTAATATTACGTTCGTTTAATTCTCTTAAAGCTTGTTTAACATCTTTAATTCCATATTTTCCTTCGTACTTATCGTAATCGTTTGGTTTTCCGTCAGAAATTAAAATGACCCATTTATTTTTGGTGGTCCTTTTATCTAATAAAGCGCCAGAGTGTCTTAAGGCTGTTCCAATTCTTGTATAACCACTTGGCTCTACTGCTCCAACTTTAAATTTTGCGCTATTCCAATCTTCATCAAAATCTTTAATTGTAATATATGTTGAATGGTTTCTAGTTTTAGAATAAAAACAATCTATTGAAAAATCGATATTATATTCGTCTAAAATTTCTCCGAATAAAATTGAAACTTTCTTTTCTACGTCTATAACCCTATTTCCATTTGCATATCCATCACTAGATAAACTAATATCTAACAACAATAAAATAGAAATATCTTTTTCTTTTTTTCTTTTTGATAAGTAAATTTTTTCGGTTGGAGTTTGTCTTGATTGTACATCAACAAATAAATCAGTTAAAGCATCTAAATCAAACTCTTCTCCTTGTGTTTGCCTTCGTTGTTGTTGATACCTATTGTTAACGCTACTTAGCATTTTACGCAACCCTATTAAGGTTGAATTGTTTTCTGAAATTGCTTTTCTATAATAATTTACATCCTTTTTTAAAATTGATTTTGGATATACTTTACAAAAGTTTTCTTTGTAGTTTCTTTTAGAATAATCCCATTCATCGTAGGTGATAAAATATCCAGAACTATCATTTTCTGCACTTTCTGAAACTGTTGTGTTTTCTATAAAATCTGCTTGATACACAGAATGTGCAGTATCATCTACACGAACCGTATATTTCATGTTTAAATCTTCTAAAGCGTTAGAGTGTTCGTCTAATTCATCTTCGCCATCAAAATCTTTAAAATTACCACCAAATTCTTCTGCTGTTTCTGCTTTTTCAAATTGATGTTGTAACACAGCATCATCTTGTTGCTTTTGATCAATTTGAACAGTAATGATTTCTTCTACTGCATTGGCTTTAAGAATGGTTTCAATTTTCTCTTCTTTGGCTTTTTTTACTTTGTCTGTAAAATTTTTAAGCATTTTATTTTCTGCATCTTCCGGATTATTTCGCATCCATTTTCCGTAAATAAAACTATAATCTACAGGTATCTTAGTTGTTCCTTTTGATTTAAAATAAGTCACGAAATTTTGATAATACTTCTCTGTGATTGGAAATTGATCAAAAAGTTCTTTTAAAATAAGCGATGAAGTTGATTCCGCTTTATTTTGTGATGAGATTAGTTCATGTTCTTGATGATCATTCCAATTTAAATTCAAGTTCTTTTGAATAGATAAAAACAATACCCGAAACAAATAAAAAGAAACATTTTGTTCTATTGTTTGAAAGAAATCAATCTGTTTTGGCAGAAAAAAGTTGTTATTTTTATAACCTCCTTCTCGTTCTGCTTCATAAATTTCAATAGATTTACCTGTTATCGCTCTAGCAAATAAAGTTAGACGAGGTTTCAATTCATCTAATTTTGCAGCATACTGCTTGCTTTTTTGTTTTACTTTTTTTCTTCGCTTAAAGTAATTAGCAAACTTTGTAAAAAGGTATTCATCTGGTTCAAACTCGAACATATCAAATCATTAAATCGCATAAATCGTTTAATGCGGCTATAACATCTAAATCATCCGTTAAAGGTTCTACAACAGCAACATGAACCGCTAATCTTTTAGACAAACCAGATTCAATTAACTTTGCTGCATCAACTAATAAACGCGTAGAAACGGTTTCTGTTAATCCTAATTCGGTTAAGTTTCTAATTTTAGTTGCTATTTGCACTAATTTTTTTGCGTCACTTTCAGTAACTGAAGTTTCATTTATTAGGATTTCTGTTTCAGTTTTATCAGTTGGATATGCAAAAGAAACAGCTACAAAACGTTGTCTTGTAGATGGTTTTAATTCTTTAAATCCTTTTTGATAACCAGGATTAAAAGATGCAACCAACATAAAATCTTCGTGTGCTTTTACTGTAACTCCTAATTTATCAATAAACAATTCGCGTCTATGATCTGTTAAAGAATGTATGGCAACAATTACATCTGATCTTGCTTCTGCAATTTCATCTAAATATAAAATTGCTCCTGTTTTTACTGCAATTGTTAATGGACCGTCTAACCAAATGGTTTCTGCTCCTTTAATAATATATCTACCAATTAAATCTGTTGATGAAGTTTCTTCATGACAACTAACTGTTATCAACTCTTTATTTAGCTGATGTGCCATAAACTCAATAAATCTAGATTTCCCTGTTCCTGTTGGGCCTTTTAATAAAACTGGAAGCTGTTGTTTGTACGAATGTTCAAAAACATCTATTTCTTTTCCAACAGATTTGTAATAAGGTACTTTTTTTACTTCATTTAAAGTCTTTTCCATAGTCATTGCTTCTATACTCATAATTTCTTATTTACCAGCAGTTTCAATAATCTTAGCAACTGTTTCTTTGTTATCAACACCTAGACCTTCTTGTTGATGCACTAATTCTCCTTTTGGATTAAAAACACTTATAATATTTGAATGTGAAAAATCTAATGGTGAAATTTCTTTGTATTTTACTGCTAATACATTTGCAAATTCTCTAACTCCATTTTTAGTTCCTTGTAAAAAAGTATAATTATTTGTATCCATATAATTCTCTTTTGCAAACTCTTTTAATCGTTTTGGAGTATCATTCTCAGGATCAATGCTAACAAAAACATAATGTACCTTATTGGTATATTCTTCCGGAATTTCTTTGGCTATATTTCTCATATCTGCAACCAATCTAGGGCAAGCTGCTTTACAAGTAGTATAAACCATTACCATTACTAATGTTTTTCCTTTCAATTCTTTTAATTCAATGCTTTTATCGTTTTGGGTTTTCCATTTTGTAGTTAAGTTAAAAATAGAATTTTCAGAAATTTCAGTATCATTAGCAAGTACTTTTGTTGTTTCTAAAATAGGTTTTAAATCCATTTTACAAATTGGGCAACTACCTTCTTTGTGATATATTTTTTCACCTTCACATTTCATTGGACATCGATATGCAATCTTCTCAGGTTCATTTTTTTTTTGCTCTTTGCAAGAACCTAATGAAACAGCTACTATTACTAAAAATATAAAGTATTTTGCAATTTTCATTGTATTGATTTTTTAATATCTTTTACACATCTAAAACCTAGGTTTTTCATAGTGTATTTAGCTTTTAAACTACCTCTAATTGCATAACGCATAAAAGCAGCATAATTCATTAAATCTGTTGCATTTATAGCTGCACTTCCACAAAACAGATTGCTATCTTTATCTACATCATTTCTAGATTCTCCTGATATTAATACAGAATTAAAATCTGAAGTCCATTCCCATACTAAACCATGCAAATCATAAACTCTCCAATAGTTTTTAAATGTTGATCCAATGGTTTGGTTAAATGATTTTGGTTTTTCATACCAACTTAAAATGTATTCGTTATAGTTTTTTAATTTTCTAGCATCTGGCATTTTTTCGTTTGCCATAGCAACATATTCCCACTCATCTATCGTTGGTAATCTTTTACCTTGACTTTCACAATATTCGTTTGCTGCAAACCAAGATATGTCTGTTACAGGAGATTTTAATTGTTGATTTTCACCTAATTCGATATCGTTTTTCCAACTAGATAAATATCTTTCATCTGCAAAAAGACGAATTACTTTAGATTTTTTCCATGTAGAGTTTTCTTTTACAAACTTTAAATACTCTTCATTTGTAACAGGATATACATCCATCAAAAAATCTGAAATAGAAACTTTCATCGAATCTCTACCATATAAAGGAATATATTTTCCGCCTTTAATTGAAACCATTTTAGATTGACAATTTACATTAACTGTTATTGTAATGGTTATTAATAAAATTGTCAATCTTAAAATAGCTTTCATCTGTAATTATTTAACTTTATTAACTCTACTTACAGTTACATTTGTTTTGTTATTACCCCAAGAATTATAAATGTATGTCATTACATCTGCAATTTCTAAGTCGGTAATATTTTGAGCTGTCATTACACTGTTATATTTTTGACCATTTACAGTAATTTCTCCTGTTTTACCATTCTTTACAAGTTCTATTGCTCTGTCAACATCTGCATTTAAATAATCAGATTTTGCTAAAGGTGGAAATGCATTTGGAATTCCTTGCCCAGCTGCTTGATGACAAGCGAAACAGGTTTTCATATATACTTGTTTACCATCAGACATTTTTTGAGCTAACGATTTTTCTTTTGTGCTTTTAATAACTTTTTTCTTAGTATCTATTGGCATAGATTGTATTGAACTGCCTTCAGGAAGATAAATTCCTTCTTGTTTTACACCAGAATATATTTTTTTATCTTCTTTACCGGTTACTTTTAACATTCCTAAAGCTCCTTTATTAAAAGCTCTAAAAATAGCATGATCCACTAAGATAAATGTTCCAGGAACATCCACTTTAAAATCAACAATTGCAGCTCCACCGGCTGGAATACTAGTAGTTTGAACATTTGTATTGATTAAATCACCACCTTCAACATGTACATTGTCAAAAATTTCTCCAATTACGTGAAATGATGATGTTAGATTTGGTCCACCATTACCAACATATAAACGAACAGTTTCTCCAACATTTGCTGTGATAGCATTATCTCCAGTTAAAGAACCTACTTTACCATTAAACACAACGTAATCTGCATCTTCTTCTACTGCTTTTTTCATGTCAAATGCTTGCAAACCTCTTTCTCCGTTATCTCCACTTGTATAGAAATCTCCTTGCATAATGTAATATTCTTTATCAACTTTAGGTAATCCTCCTTCAGGCTCTACCAAAATTAATCCATACATTCCGTTTGCAATATGCATTCCTACTGGCGCAGTTGCACAATGATATACGTATAACCCTGGATTTAACGTTTTAAAAGAAAATGTTTTTTCTTGCCCTGGAGCTACAAAAGAAGAAGCTGCTCCTCCTCCTGGACCTGTAACCGCATGTAAATCTATAGTATGTGGTAATTTATTATCTGGATGATTTGACAATGTAAATTCTACTTCATCACCTACTCTTGTTCTAATAAAACTTCCTGGTACAGAACCACCAAATGTCCAATACACATATTTTACGCCATCTGCCATTTCACCTTCTTTCTCAATAATTTCCATATCCACTATTAATTTTTTTGCAGGTCTATCTCCAACAGGAGCAGGTACAAATGGTGGTGATGTTAATTCTGCTTTCATTGTTCCGTTGATCGGAATTGTTGCTGTATTTACAGCTTTTGCCCTTTTGTCATTATTACCACAACTAGTAAATAACATACCTACTATCACAATAAGACTTAATGATTTTAATAATTTCATTTTTTTAAATTTTTATAGTTTATAATTAGTTATTGTTAACTTCTAAAGCTTCGTCTGTTGGTTTTCCATGTTTATAAAAATCTATAATATAAAGGATAATTCCTGTTGCAAATAAGGTTGCACATAACATTAATACAACAAAGTGTACACTAATTTCGTTTTGAACAGTCATAAAGTCTAGCTTCATTTTTCTTTCTAAATACACTTGTGCAACACCTGCAACACCAAAGGCAACCGTCATTCCAATCATTCCTATATTTGCCATCCAAAAAGCCATTCTACCTCTTGTAGTTTCATATAATTTTCTTCCAGTCATATTTGGTAATGCGTAACTTATAATTGCAAATACAATCATTCCGTATGCTCCCCAGAAAGCTAAATGCCCATGCATTGCAGTAACTAATGTTCCATGAGTATATAAATTTGTTTGCGGTAACGTATGTGCAAAACCTAGTAATCCTGCTCCAATAAACGATACAATTGCTGCACCTAATGTCCAATATAATGCTAGTTTGTTTGGATGCTTTTTCTCTCCTTTTCTATACATATTTACAGCAAATAAAGCCATTGCCAAGAACGCTAAAGGTTCTAGTGCAGAAAATACTCCACCAACAATTAACCAAATATTATTAACACCAATGTAGTAATAATGATGTCCTGTTCCTAAAACTCCAGATAAGAAAGTTAAACCAACAATTACATATAACCATTTTTCGATTACTTCTCTATCAACTCCAGTTAATTTAATTAATAAGAATGATAAAATACCACCCATAATTAATTCCCAAACTCCTTCTACCCAAAGATGAACAACCCACCATCTAAAAAATGAATCTGTTACTTGACTATCAAATGGTAACATCCCTGGTAAATATAGTAATGCTGCAAATAACAATCCCATAGAAAGAACTAATGATGTTGTTGTTCTTCGTTTTCCTTTAAATAGAGTGGTTAAAATTATTCCTAAAAATAAGAGAACATCTAAAACTACTAAATAATCTAAAGGTCTAGGGATTTCTAAAAATTTTCTTCCTTCCCAATAATTAAAGTGATATCCTATAACTGCAGCTACTCCAACAAGAGCTAAACTAATTAATTGAACATACGCTAACTTAACACTTACTAATTCTCTTTGTGCTTCTTCTGGAATAATATAATATGCTGCTCCCATAAAACCAGATAACAGCCAAACTACTAACAAGTTTGTATGTACTGCTCGGGCTGTGTTAAAAGGAATAAATTCATGGAAATTATCCATTCCAATTCGCGCAAACCCCATAATAAATCCATACACGATTTGTAATACTAATAAGAGCATTGATAATGCAAAAAACCAATACGCTACTTTTTGTGATTTATATTTCATAATGCTCTGTTTTATTTGTTTTTACCTTTAGATAATGGAGATATTTTTCTATCAACACCAACAACTTCTCCAAAACCGTTTAAATCAATATTTCCAATCCATTTAAAAAATGCTACCATATCATCTGCTTCTTGTTCAGACATTTCATAAGCAACCATTTTTCTTCCGTTTGGTTGCCATGGTACAGGTGACATTAAAATTGATTTTATAACAGCTTCTCCTGAGCCGCTATACTTTTCATTTAACCTATCTATAACCTTGGTTAATTCTGGAGCGTAATATGCTCCTTCTCCTAAAATAGTGTGACATCCCATACAATTGTTAGTTTCCCAAATTTCTTTACCTCTAACAACAGAATCGGTTATGTCTCCATAATTTGATTGATCATTACTTTTTGAAAAGGAATAAATAGTCAATCCAATAAAAATTAGAAATGTGACTAATGTACCTACAAGAAAGAATGCTTTTGCTTGTTTTTTTGATAACATAATTAGTTGAATTTAATTAATAAAAGACCTTTTTATCTTTTATAAGACAAATTTATCACATTATGAAAATTAAAAACATGATAAATATCACAAAACAGCAATAAAATTAAGAAAATATTAACACAAAAAAACAAAGACTGTCTAAAGCTAAAATCATAACAATTTTAGACATTAAACAGTCTTATCAACCAAAAAAATTTAAAAAGAATAGTTTAGTTTAGGGTTCTAAAATATTCTAAAATAGCTCTAGCTTCGTCTTCCTTTATAATTTGATATGCCTTTGAAACACCATTAAATTGAGCTAACATTTTTTTTGCTATTGGATCTTTAGCAAACACCTCTTGTGGATTCATAATCATATTCAAAATCCATTCTGGTGAGCGTCTTTCTATAACTTCCGTTAGATTTGGCTCTATAAATTTTCTAAGGCTACAGTTTTATTATTACTTGGTTATTTTTTTTCTCTATTAGCACAATTTGCTAATACACCAATTGCTAAAATTGCTACTATTGTTTTTAGTTTCATCTATTAACTTTAAATACTAAAGCAAAATTATTTATATTTATATAACCCGTTGTGCATTATGATTTAAAAGAAAAAAGTTGTTCATCTTACTGAAAATCAGTAAATTGATTTAACCATAAATCATTAATAATGAACAACTTAAATGCAAATTACGAAAGAATATTGGAAGT
>Ga0316205_10001644_pt1 | contig 26892 bp, 24 predicted proteins | sample 3monthpyrite_MG_FD_204941 | JGI IMG/M metagenome (GOLD analysis project Ga0316205, IMG submission 204941) | Microbial mat bacterial communities from mineral coupon in-situ incubated in ocean water Damariscotta River, Maine, United States -... | ecosystem: Environmental > Aquatic > Marine >... | reverse complement strand
TGCCGGTTGGAGTATAGATTCAATCGCAAATTTGAAAGATTTGGAAATAGCTACTAATAGACTCGAGAATACTACGATATTGATAGAAGTTCAGCATGATTCAGATTTGGCACTCAATGGGCATCGACTTAAACATCTCTATAAAAAAGAGTCATCGCCAGAACATGTTATGTATGCTGTGAATAAGGGAGTAAGCAAACGGCTTGGAGAACAATTTTTTGCAACATCAAAGGAGCTCGATTATGTCAGAGGGCAAAGAGGGCTAGACGCGAAAGAAAAGATTACGGCTCTTGAAGAAGATATAATGCATAGAAAATTCGTTGCTGGAGGAAAAAAGGTAATAGCTTTGTGTTGCGGCGAATTGAATATATTAAAAGGACGAGACAATGTAAATTGTCGCTCTGCAATTATAGCTTCTCACTTAGAGTCTACAAATATTATAATTAATCCCACTCACGATCTTATGGGCAACGGTGGAACCTTAAAAGCAAAGCGAAAATACATGTCAAATTCTAAGGGTATGCAAAATAAGTTATCCATTAGTGTTTCAAACTGGAATAGCAACAAGAAAAGGAGTGATGGAAAATTCATAATGCAAAATCCCATCGCCCCGACATTGCATACTGTTTATCGTGATGGAGCAGCACTTGAACCCATTGATGTAATACGCGGAAAAGACAGGTATGAAATGCGTATGTTTGACGTTTCAAAGCTATAAAAGGAGCTACCGATGAAAGACAAAAAACCTAGGGGGAAAGCAGTGTTACCTTTGTACGACGCTTTACAGTCAATTGATCAAGATGTTAAACCCGAGTATCGTTTTGATTGGCTTTTCTTACCGAAGTCAAACGAGCGAAGTCGACTAGAAAATTCAATTCTTCAAAGCCTTCAAAAGCATTGCTCCGAGACAAGTTCCAGTTATAAAACAGCCAAGAAGAATGCTTCAGCTAGTAATATTTACTCTGACGACTTGAAAATAAGGGGAATAAGTAGAAAGCTAGAGTTTGATTTTTATCTACCAAAATACAATATTGTGATTGAATTCGATGAGCTACAACATTTTACAAAAGAAAGAAAAATAGCGCTTGAACATCTTAACCCTGATGACTACTCGTTCGATGTTAGTGGATGGATTGAACATTGTTCAGCTATTCAAATAAATGATGCAGATCCGCCAGAAAGAGATTGGCAAAGGGCATATCGAGATACAATTCGAGATATACGGTCATTACAAAATAGTGTTCCGTTGTTACGTCTATTTGTTAATGATTTTGATAAAGACCGACTAAAAATGGAACACGTAAGGCAAGATCTTATCGATAAGATCAAAGCCACTAGCTCACTCTGATTTAAAAAACGGGTCAGGCCATGAACTGTAAACAAGCAATTTCTAAAACCCTTCAGCGATTCTTCGAGTACTTAATAACAAAACAAACTCCCGGTCACAAGATTTATAAACCGACAAAGTGAGCCAAAAAATAAAGCGAAAAACAATTTTATTCTTCCACTGAATACGGATTAAAAAACTGACGTCCCCAGAGTAGTTTTCTATCAATTACACTCAGTTGCGCTTCGTCACATACAGCATCCCAATTTGTTTCCATAGCATTTTTTTGTTTTTCAAATATATCATGTGCTTGTTGCTCCGAAAGAAGGAAAGTATGTGCCGTTTCAAGGCAGGTTTTTAGCTGACTAAGATTATTATTGCCTGATATTAGCATTGCTTGAGAAGTGACGTGGTCTAATGGACTGACACAACCCAGTTAAGAGATAATATCACTTAACTGGAGAAAAGAAATGACAACAAGAAAGCAATATTCGCAAGAATTTAAACTAGATGCGGTCAGTCTAGTATTGGAGCAAGGTTACAGCAGGGCTGCCGCCTCAAGAAATTTGGAGGTCAATCCTAATTTGATAGGACGTTGGGTTAAGGAATATCAAGTGCAGGATGAAGGACAAGCTTTTCGAGGTAACGGCAAATTAACACCTGAGCAAGAAGAGCTTCGACACTTAAAAGCTGAGATTAAACAGCTTAAGATGGAAAAAGAAATCTTAAAAAAAGCGACGGTCTTCTTTGCCAAAGAAACAAAGTGAAATACTTGTTTATAACCCAGCATAAGAAGACCTGGCCGATCAACTTGATGTGTCGAGTTTTGGGTGTTAATCGGAATAGTTCTTACAGTTATTATAATCAGAAGAGAATCAGATATCGGTATACTAGACAAAAAAAACGGTTGAAACTTTCGTTTCAACCGTTTTCAGTAATAATGGCGGAGTGGACGGGACTCGAACCCGCGACCCCCGGCGTGACAGGCCGGTATTCTAACCAACTGAACTACCACTCCGCACTTGGTAAAGCCTGAATAAATTTAACCTAATCGATAAAATAAATTCAATCAAAAAGCTCGTTCAGATAAGCTTTTTAGCTTCCGCCTTTCAGCGAGGCGCAATAATACGGTTGGTTGCCAAAGCTGTCAACAAGAAATTTACCTGATCATTCATTTATTTATTAGTCGCTCGATATTCGAGCTATAAGATGACTATTTTTAATCTAGTTGGTCATTAGTTGAGCAAAACGGCTGAGAGCTATTTCGGCTCCCCTTCCATTTTGTCGCCCGACTCGGCAAAAGCATCTCCCCAGTCAGGTTCATCATCATCATCTTCAGATTCGCCCAGCTCGAGTTCATCTAATGCACTGTCTATGTCATCAATGGCACTATCCACGGAAAAATCTAACGATTCTTCCTCAGAGGTCGGTTCAACGCTTTGCTCTGCAATTTCTTCACTCTGCGCTGACGATTCTTCCTCTAACCTAGAGTTCTGCTCATGAGCGTCCTGCGACTCTGTCTCTGGCTCTGCCTGGGACTCTGTATGCGGTTCTGTCTGAGGCTCGTTAGACAAATCAGAGTTGACCGGCGATTCATCATTTGAGTCTTGGATTTCTTCTGTCTCGAAAGAATCTTCACTATCAACGGCATCTTTACCCGAAAAAGATTCCATAGCGGTAATAATTTGATCGACTGACATTTCGCCTTCCGGAATATCGTCCTCACCAAACATAGAACTGAATTCCTTAAAAATATTATTGAGCGTAGTCAAAGTAATATGAACTTCCTGCTTGAGGGCTTTGATTTCGCTCTTAAGGGAGTCTAATTTTTCCTGCTCTTCTTCAGATATTTCTTCTTGTGGCTCTTCTTGTGGTGCCGCCAGCACTTCTAGCTGATGGTAACGACTGGAAACTCGGCAAAGATCCTGATTTATCTGGCTGATTGCTTCTACATTTTTATCTAATATTCCACTGACTAAATTTCTGATCAAAAACTTCCGCTCATTCATGATCTTTTTAACTTTTTTCCTGGCCGTCTTTTCATCGATGGCAAGTTTTTCTGTCAGGAAAGCTGTAATAGCCTGCTTTTCTTTATCTTCGTTTGCTTTAACATCTAGAATCAAAGATTTGGCCGCTTGTTTAAATTTTTTACGGCCTGCCATAATGGCCATCAATAACACAATCGATAAAACCGCAAAAGGTAACACCGCTTCCAGGATCAAAATTAGAGACATATTTTCGGGATTCATTCTGGTTATCCCCTCAAACCGGCATTTCTGGATAACTGCCGGGATAGATGTTTTTCTATTGCCTGTTTATTTTTCATCATCTTCATCTTCATCGTCGTCTTCATCATCGATTGCTAACTCATTGGCGACACTAGATGCGCCTTTAGAATTTCGTTTTTTAATTAACCGCCAAACAAAAAAACCTATAATTCCTAATGCCAGATTGCCCCCAATCCCGACATATAACCAATTGATCTCAGATTCTACTGGCTCTTTTAGTTGTTCCGCTGGCTTTATTTCATCAGCTTCAGGCTGTTTTTCAGTTTCTGGTTGTTTCTCTGCAACTGGCTCTTCTACCGCGGGTTCTTCAGTTACCGGTGTTTCTTCCACCTCACTATCAACTGGTGGCTCCGAACTGGACATTTCTTCTATCAGTGATTTCGATTCAAAGGTTATCGCTTCGGGACTCACCGAAAACGATCGTCCTAATACAGATTCACCGGTTATTTTAAACTCAACCGTATACTCACCACCAGTAATGTTTGCTGGAATTTCCAAAGGCTTCGAAGGATCTTCTATGCCTTGATATAACTTTTCACCATCAGGCTTGCTTATTGTCACATTTATTTTAAGACTTTCTTCCTTTACGATATCGTCTCTGACCGTCATGATGATTTTATGGGGACTGAGATTGTCTTCCGACATTTTGACCTCAGTCTCTATTGGCGACCCATAAATATTAATCGCGTGACTTCTGACTCTTTCAAAGGTTGGACTGGTTACGTGTAAACTTAAATTGAGTTCACCTTCAATACTATCGGTGAAAAAGTTTTGCTTAAAGGTATTACTGCCACCGTCAAAAAACATGGCTAATTTGCTTTTCCGACCAGCTTGGTTTTGTTCCAGTTTGGCATCAACCAAATTCAGAAAATCTGAATTACTTATGACGCTTCCTTCTTCAAGCAGCTGCAACTCATAATTGATCGCTTCGCCAGCCAATAGATTGTTGGGAAGCTCTGCGATCGACAAACCTAATTTACTCACTACCATGACCCGATTATCGGGGTCAACCTGAGCATCAATTTGCCATTGACCTGTTTCAGGCATTTGCAAAGTAACTAAGTCGTATCCATCGGTCGAAAACCATCTAACTTTTGATGTCGAGGAGTTTTTGCTCAAAATCTCTCCACCAGGAGCAACCAATTTAGCCGCCGAAGTGGCATCCTGTCTAAAAACTAATACCGTCATTTCTTCGATACTGGAATCTACCGTAAATTGGTTATCGGAGATTGGTAAATTATCGCGTGATGCGGCTTGTTCAAATATTTTTAGGAATACTTTCTGTAATTCAGCGGCATCGTTAACCGCTTGATACCATCCGTCGGTTTGAGTTGACAGCTGTCTTAATAAATCATGATCAGCATTTTGCGACAAGGCGATGGTATGAATGGCTACGCCAGCTTTCTTCAGTTTTGGTAAAATTTTATCAAGAATTTTTTTCCGTTCACGCGCATTAACCGAGGCATCTTTGGATATATCGACCATGCCGTCCGTTAGCAGTATAAAACTACGCTTTTCCCGTGGATCGGCGCTCGACCAACCATAGGATGCTTTTTCAAGGACGCTGCCAATATTAGTATATAGACCTAAGGAATTGATCTTTTTTGCGGTTTTGGTGGCTTTTGATTGCCAGTTAGCATCAACTTCCGCCAACGGCACCATCATGTTCACATATCGACCAAACGCCCAGACACCGGCATCGGAGCCTTTAGGCAATAGATTGGTAACCAACTGTAATGCCGGGATCCTCAGATTATTTGGATCGTTTTTCTTCATGCTGCCAGAAATATCAATTAAAAGACGTACGTCAGCCTTTTTAATATTGTTATTGTTGGTAGTAGCGCTAAAGACACTAGGCGCCAGGCAAGATAAGAAAACACCTAACAAGATAGCTAACGACTTTAAATTTCCCATAAACTTTGAATTTCCCATAAACATCGGCCTTGTACAAAATTGATAAGGTTAGTTACCAGTTTAGACCAAATATAGAATATTTCATAATATTCAGTGAGATAGGAGATGGTTTTGGAGGTTTTGTCAGAAAATTGAGGATTTAGCTAGAACTATCTGCCCCGATAGATTTACAAAGCACGGTAAAATAATCATCTTCAACCAGATAATCTTCCAAATCATCTATTTCGATATCGGCTTCACTAATGACTTTATCACGAATACTCATACCGGCTTTTTCGGTTGATTGCGAGTCGCCAGTAACCAGTGGATGCCACTCAGGTAAGGGTTTACCATTGGCTAATAGTTTATAGCCACAAGTTTCCGGGATCCAGGATAGTTGTTTAGCATTTTGCGGAGTAATCTTGATGCAATCGGGCACGTGGACATGACGATTGCCATAAACCGAGCACTGGCACTTTTGAGTATCCAGATATTCACAGACAATATTGGTCAAAAAAATCTCATCGGTATCCTCATCTTGCAGCTTATGCGCGCAACACTGTGCACATCCATCACAAATAGATTCCCATTGTTTTTGATTGAGTTGCTCAAAAGGAACTGTTTCCCAGAATTTATCGACTTTAGTCATATTTTACCGTTGCGTGCGCAATTTGCTGCTGTTGAAATTCGAGGCAGATTCTATCACCTGAATTTAAAGATGCAACGCCCTCTGGCGTACCAGTTAAAATAATATCGCCAGGATAGAGACTAAAATGAGTCGATATTTGCTGAATAAGACTGACAATATCGAACAGCATATCCTTGCTGTTGCCTCGCTGAGCATATTTGCCATTTTTTATTAATGCAAAATTCATGTCGGAGAGATCAATAGATTTGTCGAATGAAATAAATCCGGTGGCTGGACAAGCGCCATCAAAACTTTTGGCTTTTTCCCAAGGTTGGCCTTTTGCTTTTAGTACTGACTGCAGCTCTCTTAAAGTCAGATCAATTGCCAGTCCTACGCCTTGAATAGCCGATAAAGATTCTAAATGACTGGCGCCAGTTAACGGCTGACCAATCAAGATAGCCACTTCCAGTTCATGGTGGCATTCACCCAAATTACTCGGAATGCTGATTTGACCGTCTAAATCAACCAGAGTATTGGTGGATTTGATAAACAACAATGGTTCTTTTGGAATAGGATTATCGAGTTCTTTGGCGTGCGCCGCGTAATTTCTTCCGACGCATACCACTTTAGATGTTGGCCATTGGTATTGAGCAATTAGCTCTCCGGTAGGGTTGATTAATTTTGGATAGAACATCGAAACTACCTATTGTATCTTCGGATAACGGATCCTATCGGCTAAATATCCAACACCAGTGGCAAAATAGTGAGAACGATTCCATTTCATAATAATATCAAAATTGGGATACACCAGATATATCCGGCCATTTTCGCCGCCAGGCGCAATCAGGTAACTACTTAATTCAACCGCGGGCAAATCACGACCATCCATCCGTTGTACGCCTAAAGCTTGCCATTTTGACAAAGATTGAGCATGTTTTTTGCCTATTTTGTAGTCAGCGAAATCATTAGTTAATTGAACCTGGCGTCCCCAGCTTTTGTGTTTATCCCAGCCATAACTGGCTAAATAATTTCCCATAGACGCAAAAATATCTTGTTTATCGGACCAGATATTTTTTTTGCCATCATTGTTGGCGTCTACCGCAAATTGTAAAAAACTACTCGGCATAAACTGACAGTTCCCCATCGCGCCAGCCCAAGAGCCTTTCATGTTTTCTAATTCAATATGACCCTCTGCTAATATTTTAACTGCGGCCATTAATTCTTTTCTAAAAAAACTGGCGCGTCGACCATCAAACGCTAAAGTGGCAAGCGAACTGGGTACCGAATAGTTACCGGTGATGGTTCCAAAATTGGTTTCTTTTCCCCACAGGGAAACAATGTAATGAGCCGGAACGCCAGTGGAATTTTCTGCCTGGATCAACTTTGTTTGATTAAGCTTAAATTGTTCTCTGGCTTTTTTGACTTTCCAGGGCGGAATAACTTTGGTTAAATATTCTTCATGACTCATTCGTCCTTCCGGCTGATGCCTGTCGAGTTCAATGACTCTTGGAATAAATTCTAATGAGGCAATGATTTTCTCGACCAGTTGCTGATCAGCTCCTTGCGCTAACATGTCCGGTTTAAGGGTTTCCTTCCATACCACGAACGGCGATTTTTGCCTCGATTCTACTTTATTTGCAGGAGTCAATTGCTCCGCTTTCAACGCTTCTGTGTTGGCAATTTCCACAATACCGACCAGTAAAAACAAAAAAACCGTTCGAATTCCATAAACTAATATTTTCAATTAAAACTCCCATAGACAAAATTTTTGCGATGCCATTATTGTTCAATAGTGTAGCTTGGATTAGGCCGTCTCTTCCGCCGTAATCCGACATCGAGATTCAACAAAAATTAAAACTTAATCCGCCTTGTTCTCATGAATTGCTGGCGGCATCTGTAAATAATACCCCTGCTCCTCTAAGGCCTCTTTCACGTCAGAAAGTTCAACACGAGCTAAAGCTTGCCGCTTAGCTAAATTCAGTTGCATGGAAAACTCCGGTTGGCCAAATATTTTTAATAGCGCTTCAGGCACCGACGTAAAATCATCTTTGATTGCCAGATATAAATACATTTGATCTTTGGCTTTGCTTCGGTAGACACTCGCTAGCATTAAAACATTCTCTTTTTGTTGAGCCATTGGGTTAATTTATGGAATTCGACCGACTTATAACTTAACGACTATTGATTAATAAACGGCTTAGCTTTTTCTTGAAAGGGTTGTTCTAACAATTTTTTTCGCCAACCAATCCATTGATATGGTGCTGGGTTTTTAGTTAGCATAGAAAAAGCCAATTTTCTGATCAATCGTTTGCTCAGCAAAAGAGTATGAGATATTTGAGTGGCCTGAGCAACGGATTTTACCACCGACTCCAGTTGATTTGACAATACTTTTAATTGCTCTACATCCCTTGGGTTGATGATTGCCGTAAGGCTTTGTTGTTTGGAAGATTTCCAGTTCGCAATAATATCGAACCATTCCTTCGCATAAAGTCGTATCGACCGCGGATGTAAATCTTGAATGCTCTTCAATTGATCGGTAGTATCTGCCTTGATTTTTGTTAAATGAACCAATCCTTGATCGCGAATAATATGATTCTTAGTACGATCGTCTGATTTTGCTTTTTGCTCACGCCAATCAAAAAGTCGCTTAAATAAACCCAAATCCGTTTCATTGAGTAACCACACATCCTTTGCTTCACGATAGTCCGCAGGTGTTTCAACTCTTAATACAGCACCGCTGCAATATTCTTCGCACTCCGCCTCAAAATAACTTTGATACGGTTGATCTCGCAATTGTTCGGTTAAAAGGTCAAATATTTCAAATAGATACAAAACATCTTTAGCGGCATAGCTGAGCTGCTCATTACTTAACGGACGTTTGATCCAGTCGGAATTGGTCTGCTGTTTATCGACAAAATGACCGGTCAATTCTTCTACCAGTTTTGCATATCCGATTGACAACGCATCATTGATAAAACTATAAGCTACCTGGGTATCAAATAACCCGGTTAACTGGCAATTCCAGGACGTATAAAGAACTTCCAGATCTTCCTTGGAAGAATGCAAAATTTTGGTAATTCGGGGATTTTCGATAACCTCCTTAAATCCGGCAGGACAATCTACCTGCAACGGATCAATAAGATAAATCGATTCGCCATCATAAATTTGGACTAGTGCCAGTTTGGCATAAAATGTCGTGCGGCGCTCAAACTCTGTATCTAGCGCCAAACAATTCTTATTACGCCAAGAGAGCGCTAGCTTTTCCAATTCGTCTGAATCTTCAATAAAGAAAACTTGAATGGTTTTTGCACAACAAGAATCGGTTTGACTGACCGTTATTTCCTCACAAAGTTTAATCTCTTAACTCCCTTCTGAGTATTTTGCCGACATTCGATTTCGGTAGTTCGTCCATAAAAACAATTTCCTTGGGTCTCTTGTAACCCGTTAAGTTTTCTTTGCAATAAGCTAATAGTTCTTCTTTCGTTAAAGAGTCATCTTTTTTAACCACACATATTTTAACTGCTTCACCACTTGCTTCGCTAGGAATGCCAATTGCACCAACTTCCAGCACTTTTTCATTAGAGGCGACCACATCTTCGATTTCATTTGGATACACATTGAATCCAGAAACCAGAATCATATCTTTGATTCTATCCACTATTTTGAAAAATCCTTTTTCATCCATCACGGCCACATCTCCTGTGGTAAACCATCCACCCGGTTTTAATACATTAGCCGTTTCTTCAGGGCGGTCAAGATATCCACGCATCACCTGAGGGCCACGGATCCACATTTCTCCCGACTCTCCTTGTGCGACTTCATTGCCTTGCTCATCACGGATCGATACTTCAGTCGAACTTAAAGGTAGTCCGATAGTACCGTTGTAGGCTGCCAGATTAGTCGGATTCATACAAACGCCCGGCGAGGTTTCGGTAAGACCGTAGGCTTCTAATAATGTAACGCCAGTTACCTCAACCCATTTTTTTGCTACGGCCTCTTGCACAGCCATCCCACCGCCCAAACTAAATCTTAAGTTGCTAAAATCCAGTTCGCTGAAACCCGGGGTGTTTAATAGACCATTAAATAGGGTGTTCACTCCAGTAAAAGCCGAAAATCGGTGTTTAGAAAGCTCTTTAACAAATCCGGGCATATCTCTTGGATTAGTGATCAATACATTCTTGCCGCCTAGTTTAACAAAAACCATGCAGTTCGCCGTTAACGAGAAGATATGATAAAGCGGTAAAGCAGTAATAATAATTTCCTGCCCTTCCTTTACTGTACTTTGCAGCCACGCGTAAGACTGCATGATGTTCGCCACCATATTTCTATGGGTTAACACCGCCCCTTTGGCAACGCCGGTGGTTCCCCCGGTATACTGCAAAAACGCAATATCATTTTGACTAAGTTCAACCGGCTCCAGATCCAATTGTGAGCCTTTTTTCATGACTTTTTTGTATTTTAAAGCGCCAGGCAAATCATAAGCTGGTACCATTTTCTTGATTCTTTTAACCGCAAAATTAACCAACACTGATTTGAAACCATGAAGCGCATCGCCTAACTCGGTAACAATGACATGTTTTAACGGGGTTTCATTACGAACGTTAGCCAGTGTTTTGGCAAAATTAGCGACGATCAAAATAGCATCTGCGCAAGCATCGTTAAGTTGATGTTTAAGCTCTCGTTCAGTGTAAAGTGGATTAACATTGATAACACTTAAACCGGCTTTCATTGCTCCGAAAATGGCTACCGGATATTGCAACAAATTAGGCATCATTATGGCGAGACGATCGCCATGTTTTAATCCGAGTTCCTGTTGTAAATAGGCCGCAAAATCATTGGCTTTTTGGTCCAGTTCAGAAAAGCTATAAACGGTTCCCATATTTTCAAATGCAGGTTTGTCGGAAAATTTCTTAACGCTTTCATCAAAGACCTCAATGATCGATTGATAAGCATCCGCATCTATTTCTTCAGGTACACCTTCAGGATATGAATCCAACCAGATTTTTTTCATATTTTTGTCTCTCCTACCAACCCTAAGTCTTCTGTAACCCTTTAAAAAGTCACATTATTTTTATTACGAATTAATTCTTATATTTATTTTCTATTGGTCTGTCCAGTGTCAGTATACTAAAGTGTTTAAGGACAGCCTATAGCTGGTGGGCTTATTTTATGAATTCTTTGATTAGTCCGGCTATTTTCTCGGGGTATTCCAGATGCAAATGGTGACTACCGGGCAATAAATGAACTTCAAGCTGTTTTACCAGTGGTTTGCGCTGTTGGATATATTCGGCATTTGGCGATTGGAGTGATCCTGATTTTGCTTCAATAAGCAAAGTTGTTGCCTGGATATTCGGTAAAATGCTCCGTAATTGGTCTTCGGACATGCGCATAGTGGAAGGAATTCTCAAACGGGAATCCGCCCGCCAGGTATAACCCATTTCGACACTGGTTAAGGCTCTTTCAACCAAGGGTTTAATGAGGTCCGGTTCAATTTCTGACACTTCGGCTCGCGCAGCCAACGCTTGAGCGAAGGTGGTGTAAACGGGCTTTCTCTTATTCTTTAATGCACGGCGCTGATTTAAAGCTTTATTTAAGCTTAGTTGCGCCTGGTTGGCGTGGGATGTAACCGGACCAAGCGCTTCGATCAATAGCAGTTTGTTGACTCTTTCTGGCTGACTTGCTGCATAAATTGTTGCGATCGCGCCGCCCATAGAGTGACCGAGTAAATTGACTGATTTTTGTTGGAAGTGTTCGATCAGATCGTCGATCAAAAATAACCCGTCAATAAAATAATAGGCTTTACCAGCTTCTATATGGGCAGAATGGCCATGGCCGGGAAAATCAATAGCGATCAATCGAATATCGGGCATATAACTGGCGAGTGTTTCAAAAGTGGCCAGATTATCTAACCAGCCGTGCAATCCAAAAACAATGGTTTTACCATCTGGATTCCATTCAGCAACGCTGCATTCACAACCAGCAAGTAAAAGTTTATATTCAATCATGCCTTATTATATCGAATTCGGCCTGGCATACCAGTAAAAAGGTTTTGCCGACTTATTCAATCATGTGGGGTTTCCTGAACCTTTTTGATAGCTTTCAATACCTGTCGTTTGGCGTATTTGTGCAAATCTTTCACTTCATCCTGTAATTGTTCACCGGGTTCTTGTTTTTCAAGAAAATTACAAACGTATTTTGCTGGCATCCGATTTAGAGCAATTGCCGCAATATCCTGGATCGAAACATCAGACGTTGGCACTTCGATTTCTCCAGCTTCAATCAATAAATGGATCTGTTCGAAAACCACCTCTTCAGCTAAGTTCTCCAAATCGTCATGGTAATACATTTCTTTATACATAAACTAATCCCCTAATAGCTCCTTTTGGAGCAAATTTGACCCTACGACATTATACCTTTGCTTTGCTAAAGCTTAGCCCATTATTGAAGCAATTGACAAATTATCCTCGAATATACCCCTTCGTTGGTAGCCCACATTAGCAATGATAGGATAGAATTCGGTTTTGCTTTCCACCAATAACATATCTTTATGAATCAAGAATATCAAGTCATTATAATAGGCGCTGGCGCCGCCGGCCTGATGTGCGCGATAACCGCAGCAAAACGCGGTCGAAAAGTTCTGGTGATCGATCACGCCAACAAAGTGGGAAAAAAAATCCTTATGTCCGGCGGTGGTCGTTGTAACTTCACTAATTACTCAATAGAACCTGAGAACTATTTGGGCAGCAATCCGCATTTTTGCAAATCGGCATTGAGCCGATACAATCAATGGCAGTTTATTGAGCTCGTCGAGCAATATAACATCGAATATTATGACAAAGGTCTCGGTCAACTTTTTTGCAAGAACAGCTCTAAGCAAATCCGAGATCTACTAATTGATGAATGTCAAAAGCATGGAGTAAAAATTCAACTGAAAACCAGTGTGGAAAAAATTACCGAATCAAAAGAGTCTTCTGGATTAAATCTTCATACTAATTTCGCAAAGTATCATTGTCTATCGCTGGTAGTCGCTACCGGCGGACTTTCCATCCCGACGATGGGTGCGACCGGATTTGGTTATGAAATTGCTACCCAATTTGGTCATGAAATAATTGCAACGAGCCCGGGTCTCACACCCTTCACGTTCGACCGAAAATGGTTAGAGAAAACAAAAGACTTGCCGGGAAATGCCATTGATATACGAGTTAGCTGCAATGGCCAAAATTTTCGTGAAGCAATGCTATTCACCCACAAGGGCATCAGTGGTCCGGCGATATTGCAGATCTCCAGTTATTGGAGGCCAGGACAACCGATAGAAATCAACCTACTTCCCGATTTTGATGTTGCTGATTGGCTTTTAGAAAACAAGCTCTCTCGTGGTGATATATTACTAAAAACTTTGTTGTCTACCAAGTTCAGTCAAGCGGTCGCCGATTACCTGGTTTTGTTGCTGGGATTTAATTGCAAATTGAAACAAATCGAAGTCAATGAATTAGATAAAATTGAAAAACAGTTAACCCAATGGATTCTATATCCCGCGGGTTTTGAAGGTTATCGAGTAGCGGAAGTCACACTTGGTGGGATTAATACCGATGAAATATCATCTAAAACCTTTCAGTCGAAAAAACAGGATAACCTCTATTTCATCGGCGAAGTGCTCGATGTAACAGGTCACTTAGGTGGATATAACTTTCAATGGGCCTGGGCATCGGGACACGCTGCAGGCTCTTTTGTGTGATCTAGAAACTTAGAAAAAAAATACCTAAGCCGACTCCGCTTCAACATGCATCATTTTCGCCAAGATCGAAGCTATCTTATCTCGCATATCACGTCGATCAACAATCATATCAATAGCACCGTGATCGACTAGGAATTCGCTGCGCTGAAAGCCTTCCGGTAAGGTTTCTCGAACCGTTTGTTCAATGACTCTTGGTCCGGCAAATCCTATCAATGCGTTTGGCTCGCCAATGTTAATGTCGCCTAACATCGCCAAACTGGCGGAAACTCCGCCCATAGTGGGATCAGTTAGCACCGAAATAAAAGGTAAACCCTTTTGTGACAAACGTGCCAAAGCTGCGCTGGTTTTTGCCATTTGAAATAAAGAAGTTAAAGCTTCTTGCATCCTCGCGCCGCCGGAGGTTGAAAAACATACCAGCGGTTTATTATCTTTCAGACATTGATTAACGGCCCTGACAAATTTTTCTCCAACGACTGAAGCCATTGAACCGGCCATAAAGTTAAACTCAAAGGCACAGGCAACTATTGGTATCCCTTTTAGCGCACCATCTAATACAACGATCGCGTCATTTTCTCCACTGATTTTTTGAGCCGCGGTTATCCGATCTTTATAGCGCTTGGAGTCTTTAAATTTTAAGATGTCCATTGGCTGGAGATCAGCGCCCAACTCAGTTTTTTCTCCTTCGTCAAGAAAACGCTCTAAGCGTTTTCTAGCGCCAATACGCATATGAAAAGAACATTTATGACAAACTTCTAGCGAACGCTCCAACTCAGCTTTGTATATGGCAGCATCACACTGTTTACACTTTGACCATACACCTTCAGGCACCGAGTTTTTTCTATCGGCAACGGAGGTGTTTCTTTTGGGTATTATTCTTTCAAACCAGCTCATTGGATGTTCTCTTAATCAATCTGTACGTCTTGATGTTCGCTATTCTATCACTGTTTAACGAAAGGTAAATCCAAAATGGTGGATTATTTACTATGCCCTAACTGGTCCTATCTGTATGATTTATAGGCTCTGTTTTTCAATCGTTCAAATAGAGGGCAATGAAAACCCTAACGGCGCCAAACTATTTGTGGGTATACCGTGTTCTGCTGGATAACCAACATTCACCAGATAGAGTCCATTGGGTTTAGCTGTATCCGGGGCTTTAGTACGGTCCTGGCAAGCTAGAATAGAATCGACGAATTCCGGTTGCTCACGCTCTTCCCCAACACGCAGTAAACAACCAACGATATTTCTAACCATATGGTGGAGAAAAGCGTTGGCTTTTATATCAATAAATATAAGGTTATTTTGCTTATTTATCTGGATACACTCAATCGTTCTAATGGCGGTGTTAGCCTGACAGGAAGAAGCGCGAAAAGAAGAAAAGTCATGTTTTCCGACTAAGTAATCTGCTCCTTTTTGCATCCAATCGAGATTCAAGGAGTTTCGATGCCAAGTAACTTTACTACTGAGAGTTGCCGCTGGTGATTCACTATTTTGAATAATGTATCGGTAGCTTCGACTAAAGGCTGAAAAACGTGCATGAAAATGTTCACTGACGTCCTTTGCCCATACAATCGAAATATCTTTCGGTAGGTCGTTGTTGGCACCTCGCAGCCATGCCGTTTCCGGCCGACTACCTTGCATATCAAAGTGGATCACTTGGCCGGTTGCGTGCACTCCGGTGTCTGTGCGACCGGCGCAAAAAACTTTTATCGACTGAGCCGCCACTTTGCTAAGAGCCATTTCCAGGTTCTCCTGTACCGAGGGGGAATGACTCTGGCGTTGCCAGCCACAATAATTTTCGCCACTATATTCTATACCAAGTGCGATCCGCATGACTAATCCAATAATTCCTAGTTCTTAAGTCTAATTTACAGTTACAAAAAAAGGCGGATAAGCCGCCTTTGTTGCAATCTTTGAAAGCGCGATTATTTAGCTTTATCAATCAATTCTTGTGCTTCTGATTTTTGTTCATCGGTCCCTTCGGCAATGACCTCGCTTAGGATTTCTTTAGCACCCTCAGAATCCCCCATGTCAACATAGGCTCTGGCCAAATCAAGCTTGGTAGCAATTTCATCGCTCTCATCGCCAAGGTTTTCATCAAAATCCATATCATCGTCGTCGTCATCGAAACCAAAATCATCGTCAATATCAAGTGACATATCATCTGAATCATCTGAAACAACTGGATCTAATGACAGTTCTCCGTCGTCCATGTCAATCGAGAAATCATCCTCAGCGTCATCTATTGTTTCAATCTCATCCAGTCCGTCGATATCATCCAAACCGTCCAAATCATCTAGTCCATCCAAATCATCTAGGTCATCTAACTCATCCAAAGCATTTATGTCATCCGTAGCCTGAACATCACCCTTGTCAAAACCACCTAGATCGTCTAATTCCGGCTCATCAGATGAGTCATCCGAACCAAAATCAACGTCTAATTCATCGTCGTCTTCTTCGCCAAAAATATCTTCAGTTGACGGTAAATCAAAATCATCGTCGTCATCATCGTTTGATTCAATATCTTCTGATCCCCAAGCTTGCGCTCTAAGTCCATTGATTTGATCGGTCCATTCCTCAAAATCAACTGCATCTGCAACTTCTAATGCCAATGCTTCAAATTTGTCCTGAGAGTCACTCTCGGCATAACATTCCATTAACTTAACTTTCAAATCGGCTCGCACTGGGTTATCTTCAATCGCTTCCAGTAGAATATTTTCAGCCTGTTCATGTTTTCCATAAGCAATATAAATGTCTGCTTCTCCTAACGGGTCAAAAGACTCATCAGTATTTCCACTGGTGCTATCCTCATCGTCCATGTCGAGCTCGACTAACATATCGTCTCCAACATCGGGCAATTCAAATGTTTCAGTAGTGTCCATCGATCCAGCTCCAGCCGAGGCCACCAGATCATCCTGAAAATCTTCTTCTTCCATGCGTTTTTTCATTCGCCAGAAAACCAGCATCAAGATGATAATTACAACACCGCCAAGACTACCCCACAATAAAGTACCACCCTCAAGTAGCTGGTCTACCAACCCTTTATCCTGTTTTTCAGGTTTGAAAACTGCAGGTGGACCCTGTTCTTGACTCGCTGTTTCTGTTTCAGGTTTTGAATCTTCTTGTGTTGATAGAGTCTCTTGTGAATCTTCAACTTGCTCTGGTTGAGTATCGGAAATAATCTGTTCCTGATCGCCATCGCCAATATCGGTAGTCTCTTCCTCCGTCGAAACCGCTTGCGGCTCCTCGGCTTGACCAAATTGGTCATCATTTTGTGATTGCTGAGCTAACGCCGCCAATTCTGTATCTTCAACTTGGACAGCAGAATCTTGCTGGATATTTTCGGCCGTATTCAATATTTCCGCCAATCTGGCCCGTAAAGCATCGTTTTCAGCTTGCAAGGTGGCGCTTTCTTCCTGAGAGCGGGCTAATTTATTTTTTGCATCACTAAGCGCTTCATCGGAGCCATATCCCTGTGCATCACCTTCGCTATTATCGGTGGCCAAACTTAAACGGGAACCGCTAGACTCTGATTGCCCCCCTGAACTATCTGTGCCTGTACGGTCTACAATTTTTCTTGCTCCACCTGAACGCCACTGTCTGTTTTGCATAACAACATCTTGCAAAGCGGCTCTTTTTGGCACATTACGCATGGTTTCAGCGTCGGGAATGTTAAGAACTTTTCCTTTAAGTAGATTATTGATGTTGCCATCAGCGAAAGCATCTGGATTAGCTCTATAAATAGCAACCAAAGCTTGCTGGATGCTGATTGAATTATCGGGTCGGGTCCTGGCAGAAATGCTCCAAAGCGTATCGGTAGTTTTTACAGGCCCATAGCTGCTTCCAGAAAAGTCTGACGCTGTATATTCTTGTGGCTCATAATTAGAACGCGGAGTCGATGACTCCGCTTGTGGTTGCCTTGTTTGACTTGGGCTGGATTGTTTAGGGGGTTCGGATTTAGTTTTTTCGATGGTCGAAGACGACGCTTCTTCAAATACAGGAGGATCCAGAAGCAAAGTGTATTCTCGTAATATTTGCCCGTTTGGCCAACTTAATTGAACTACAAAATTTAGGAATGGTTCTTTCACCGGCTGAAAGGTACTGACCTTGATAACGATTTCTTCATTGCTATCTCTTGTCGTTTCAAACTTAATGCTATTCAAAAAGAATATTCTATCAACACCAAGCTTTTCAAAATCGTTATTACTCGCCAAAGTGGCCAGCACTTCATAATCACCCAGATCGCCGGATGACAATAATGGAATTTCCGCCTTCAAAGGTTGATTTAACCCGGAAGATTGCTTTATTTGCCCCAAACCAACAGCAAAGACGCTGGCTGAAAACAGACCAATAAAAGAAATGATTAATAGCATTAATTTACGAAACATACGCTTTTCCCGTTGCATATTTTTTCTGAAGTATTCTTTTCTTATAGCCATCAACTTAACCAAAAACTAGTAAAATGATTATGATAATTTGGTCAAAATATCTAGCTTTACCATGTAGTTACGTGATTGTCTTAAGAACTTTCTTTATAACATTGCGCTAACTATAGCTGATAATTGGCTTTTTACCAATAGTAACCCCGTCACAAATCGCAAAAAATCCACGTTTTAGATACTATTGTTGCAAATCTGAGACTAATTTTGTCTCTTGATTAGGTATAGTTTAGACGGTTTTAATAAAATAGAAGGAGTTTAGAAATTACGTGGGGGCAACTTTCGGGCAGTATTTTCGCAAGAATAATCGATAAACGAATAGACAACTGCCCTAATTGTATTTTGAAATTTACTGTTTATATCATTTCTTCATCAGCTTCCATTGCTACTTGAAAACCCTGCTTAACTCTTCGACATTGCTCAAACGCCTGCGGCAATAATTGCTGGGTGAAAAAGGTTGCCGCCACTTTCTTACGAGCAAACAAAGCCTCGTTGCTCGATTTTTCTGCCGCCAACAACATTTCCAACCACAACCACCCATAAATAAGATGTCCCATGGCGTGCAAATAATCAACAGCACCGCCTTGAATCTCATAGGCTCGATCGGAAAAGGCCTGTTTTAACCAATGGGTGGTTTCAATGACACTTTTTTTAACTTCAGATAACTCGTCCTTTAACTGATTAAATTCGGCCAACTCGCTTTTTTTACTCATAGTATCGTCAATTAAACTAAACAATTCTTCGATTAGCTCCCGTTTGTCCAGGCAAATTTTTCGACTCATGAAATCTTGTGCCTGTATACCATTGGTTCCTTCGTAAATTTGAGCAATTTTCGCATCTCGAACTAATTGTTCCATTCCCCATTCTCGAATATAACCATGGCCGCCCATTATTTGCACACCATGGTTACAAGCCTCAAAACCTTTATCTGTAAAAAACGCTTTTGCAACCGGCGTTAGTAGAGCCATCATACCGGACGCTTTTTGAGAAATTGCAGGGTCCTGATGATGATATTGTTGATCGATTTGCAATCCCATAAATACGGCTAAAGCGCGAGCTGGTTCTGTGTAGGCACGTTGGGCAAGCAGCATTCTTCGTACGTCAGCGTGTTGTAAAATAGTAGTTGCCTGGCCTTGCGCATCTTTACCTTGCTTTCTTTCCAATGCATACTCTTTAGCCAGTTGGTAGGACGTTTCCCCTAAGCCTATTCCTTGTATACCGATTGATAACCTTTCAAGGTTCATCATTGTAAACATCGCATACAAACCACGATTTTCTTTACCAACCAGGTAACCTTCTGCATTGTCAAAATTCATGACACAAGTGGCTGAACCTTTAATGCCCATTTTGTGCTCTATACTGCCTGCGCTAACACCGTTGGATTGGGCAAGACTACCGTCCGGGTTAACTTTTATTTTAGGTACCAAGAAAAGGCTTATTCCTTTGGGCCCTTCTGGCGCATTCGGCAATTTTGCCAAAACCAAATGGATAATATTTTCAGTGAGGTCCTGGTCGCCGCCAGTAATAAAAATCTTTGTACCATTAAGTTGGTAGGTACCGTTATCTTGCGGCACTGCTTTGCTTTTGATAATGCCTAAATCAGACCCTGCATGGGGCTCTGTAAGACCCATCGCGCCCGCCCATCTTCCTTCAAGCATTGGTGGCAGGTAAAGAGATTTAAGCTCATCACTGGCATGGGCGTGAATGGCGTGATATGCGCCCGACGTAAGGCTAGAATATAAACAAAACGAGGTATTGGTGGCGTAGACCATTTCTTCAGTTAATAGGTTAATTGCTTTTGGTAACCCTTGCCCGCCAAATTCCGGATCGCCAGAAACTCCTAACCATCCGCCTTGAGCAAATTCTTTATAGGCCTCAGTAAATCCCTTGGGGGTTGATACTTTGCCATTGTCGAAATGACAACCTTCCTCATCACCGGACCGGTTAATAGGAAATAATACGTTTTCTGAAAACTTAGCAGATTCTTCTAGAACCGCTGAATAGAGCTCCTCATCGAAGTCCTTAAATGCTTCAATATCACCTAAGGTATTTTGAATTTTAAAAACGTCCTTAATCAGGAAGTTCATTTCTTCTAGCGGTGCTTTATAACTCATATCGTTCTTTAAATCCTGTGAAATAATTGCCGTGTTTTCTTTAAGGCACAAAAAAGGCCCCTACTCAGAGCCTTTTACTGTGGTCTGACCAATGTCATCTTACCACATTTTAATTAAATTCAAACGATTGTTTTAATTTAATGATTACACAGATCTAATTTCAATCCGCTTGATTTTTATTGAAGTGCTTCCAGTAGTCTGCAACCGTTTGTTTCATGTCTTTGTGGAGCAATAATAAACCTAATAGGTTAGGCAAAGTCATTAATGCAACCGTTACCAATGCGACATCCCAAATGATGCTCGCGTCAACAATAGACGCCAAGAAAAAACATGTCACATAGACAATTCGATAGGGCAATACTGCGCTTTCGCCAATAAGATAGATTATCGCTCTATCTCCGTAATAGGACCAAGCTATCGCGGTACTAAATGCAAATAATAGTAAGCCTATGGAAACGATATATTGCCCGGATTCGCCAAAAAGACCTGTTTTGAAAGCCTCTGTGGTCAGCTCAACTGCTTTTACTAAAGATTTACCAGATACCTCAATATTGTCAACACTTCCTGAAAGCTTTCCGTCAGTCACCGTTAACTCACCAGTATAGGGAGATGTATCAACAGAATATGAAACTTCTTCAGCAATGGAGCGAGAGGCTATCAATGTAAAACCTTCAGTGACAGCTTTTCCGTCTACGACATCTATTTGGCCATTATACAACTCAATAGCATCTCCTCTATTTAAATACTCAAACAATTTTTGTTGATCATCGGCATTGCTATCGATATATACACCCTGAACAAATTTCATATCTGCAGAGTCAAAGCTGTTTTGATGTTTTTCCGACCAAACGCCCGAAGATAAAATAACCAATCCAGTGATTGTACATATAATAATCGTATCAATAAAAGGCTCCAGCAGCGAAACCATTCCCTCTGAGGCAGGCTCTTTGCCCCTTGCACTCGCATGGGCAATAGCGGCAGATCCTTGACCTGCTTCGTTAGAAAATAAACCTCTGGCAACGCCTTTTTCCATTGCATAAGCAAAACTTGCCCCTAAAAAGCCACCCACTGCAGCAGTACCTGAAACAACATTCTCAAAGATAGAGACAAATGATGGAACTATATTTTCGAGATTTGCAAAAATAACAGCAAATGCGCCGATGATGTATATAAGAGACATCGCCGGAACAATTGCTTCTGCAACATGCGCAATACGTTTTATACCGCCTATAATTACAAAAGCTAAAATAGCTGCTAATACGACCCCAGTTACCCAATTCTCAATACCAAAGGAAGAATTCATTCCAATAGCAATGCTATTAATCTGTGGCATATTGCCGCTGCCAATAGAACTAACGACTGTAGCGATAGCGAACATAACAGCCAACCATTTCATATTTAGCTTTTTTTCCATAAAATACATTGGTCCACCAGCCATCGTTCCATCTGAAGTTTGCTCTCTATATTTATGGGACAAGGTGACTTCCACAAATTTAGTTGTCATACCAAAAAATGCAGTGATCCACATCCAAAAGAGTGCCGCCGGTCCGCCAAAATAAATGGCTAATGCAACTCCACCAATGTTCCCTGTTCCAACGGTACCAGAAAGTGCTGTAGTCAATGCTTGAAAATGACTTGTATCACCCGGCGCATCATCTTTGGTGTATTTACCGCGAAGAATTCGTGTTGCATGGCGAAAAAACCGAATTTGAGGAAAACCCAGGTATATGGTGAAGAAAACCCCAGTACCTACAAGAATATACGGAAATAGAAAATGTCCGCCTAAATATGAATCTAAAAAATGTATTATTTCGGATAAGGTTTCCAAATGACTGCCCCTTTAACAATTGATGATTTATTATTATTTAACCAAGGGGCATCATAAACGAAACCATGAAGAAAATCTTGTTCTCCGCTGTGGAAATTTAAACTGCGACTTTGTTTATCTTAACGAGCGCGCATCCTAATACCTTTTTCAACCGACACCCAGATCTCAGTGGCATCGATATTTTTAGGAAAATAACAGCCTGACACTTGGGCGCTGGCCAAACTTACGCCATCCATATTAGACTGACTAAAATCGATACCGCGTAAGTCTGCAGCACGAAAATAGCACCCACTAAAATTAATGCCGGACGCATTTAACCCGCGTAAATCCGATCCACGGAAATCACAATCATGAAAGTCGAGCGTTTGGTTTGATTCTCTTTGAGAATTAAATTCCTTGATCTTCTCGTCTCTTATCAACTGATAAAGAGGGTCATCTGGAAATCTTAATGCCATGTTTAAAGCCCCACTGATTGATTTTAACTCTATCAGTATAGACATAAATTGGGCTAAAGACATGATAAAGAGGCATTACGAATGCCTCTTTAGAATTTGGTTAACTAATAACTATTTGATTTGTATCAAAAAACAAAAACTAGTGTTGTTTTCTTCGGGGCTTTATTGAAAAAATAGCTAACAAGTAGAATAAATAAGATAAAGAACCGGCGGCTTCAAAATCGACTTCTTCTTCAGGAATGATAGGGTCGTCACTGCCCGTATCACCACCTCCAGTGTCACCACCACCCGTATCTCCACCATCATCTCCTCCGCCATTATCCGGAGCATCGTTGTCATTTATGGTGACACTGACACTTTGGGGAGCGCCCAGCAGTGCACCATTGCCGGGATTAGATAGTGTAAGAGTAAAGGATTCTAGCGATTCTTCAATGGTGTCATCCACAATAGTCACATTAAAAGTTTGATTCCTGACGCCTTCTTCAAATACTAGAGTCGTGCTCACAGGCTGGTAATCAGAATTGGATGAGGCCATTCCATCAGAACTATTGATGTCAACCGTCACCTGGCCTGCGGCACCAAAGGATCGTATAACCATTACTTCCATATCGCCTACGTCTTCAGCAGCGGAATAAGCAACCCGACCAAAAAAGAAAGTCCCAGGTTGATTATCAAACTCATTATCGGTAATGCTGACTTTTGTTTGACTAACGCCGCCTAATACTGCGCCGCCCGTTAGTGGCTCTTTTAAAGTGACCGAAAAAACTTCGGTTCCTTCAAAAACATCATCGTCAATTAACTGGATGGTGATGTCCTGACTAGTTACACCATCAGCAAAGGTCAAAGTGCCATTCAATTGCTCGGTGAAATCCGTTGGTGATTCGGCGGTATCGCCGCTGACTGCGGCGATATCAAATGCGACCGTTACTTCCCCCGTATTGCCTAAATCGCGATTAACCGTTAATGTAGCCGTCATTTGCTCTTCGTTCACTGTAATAGCCATATCGGCCATAGAAATTAAGCCAAATTGCGCCGCAGGTCCAATCGAAACAATCCAATCAAATATTGTAGCGATATCACCATCACTCAGTCTATTGGCAGCACCTGGGGGCATTATTCCACCACAATTTGGATTAGTGCTTGAAATTTTTATATATAAAACTGAAACCACCGGATCCCCCGGCTCAACTAACTTCGAGCCGTTGTTACTACAATTAGCAACGACACCCTCCAATGCATTACCAGAAATGGTCGCATCGTCAAGAGACAGAGCACCGCTTGGATTATTGCCTTGATGGCAATTCAGACAAGAATTGGTAAAAATAGCTTGAACTTCATCTGGAACCGGAGCGGCTGCAAATACATTAATGGAACTTACTAGTACTAAAATGAAACTGATTTTTGAAATCATTGTTAGTGCCCAGTTGGTTGAATATTGCATCGTTTTCTCCTGATGAACAGTTTCGAATAACCTGTCGCTTGGCTTTTCAAGATTACTTACAGAGCCAGTTAAAATAATCCGTATAGTGCTCCCGTTGTCACAATTTAGCATATCTAGGCGATAATACTCTGGTATTGGGAGCAAACTGTGAACTTTGCAGCATAAAAAAGCCGGAATAAATCCGGCTTTTCATTTTTGACCGCTTGTCGATATTACAATTTATCAGCTTCCTCGGAGAGGTACTTAGCAACGCCATCAGGAGAAGCGTCCATTCCTTTATCACCATCACTCCAACCAGCAGGACAAACTTCACCATGTTCCTGATGGAATTTAAGCGCATCGACCATGCGTAACATTTCATCGATATTTCTCCCGAGAGGCAGATCATTAATCACCTGATGACGAACCTGGCCGTCCTGATCGATTAAGAATGATCCTCGAAAAGCGACCCCATCAGAAGGGTGTTCAACATCATATGCGCGACATATCTCATGCTTAACGTCGGCAACCAATGTGTAACCTACCTGGCCAATTCCGCCATCGTTGATAGCTGTATTTCTCCACGCATTGTGTGAAAATTGAGAGTCAATTGATACACCAATGACTTCAACACCTCTGTCAGTAAAATCTTTTAAGCGATGGTCAAACGCAATTAATTCCGACGGGCAAACAAAAGTAAAATCGAGCGGATAAAAGAATACAACCGCCATTTTTCCTTCAGTTGTTGTAGCAAAATTAAAATCATCAACTATTTCCCCATTTCCCAAAACGGCTGCTGCGGTGAAATCCGGTGCCTGACGGCCAACAAGTACGCCCATGTTGTTTTCCTTTATAAGTTTGTAGTAAGAGTTAAAATAAATCTGTTAATAATGAACGATACATTGTAACAGTTTGGCTTCCAAATTTAGCAATTCAATAACAATCATTGCAATAAACTATTGCGCTCATTGTAAGACTCTGTGTGCACTTAGAGTGATTAATTTTTGAATTTAAAAACTAAGATAAATGGAAACACTTTTGAGTAAAAATGCTTGACCCCAAATTCCTTTCCGAGGCCTTCGATAAATTATATTGACTCGTAACGCAACTGCAGTTCAATGGCATACTCATCACCATTTTGGCCGAGCACACCAGATTTAAACTTTGCGGAGGGTGGCCTCTCACCTAGCCAGATGTTAAGCACTAAGCGATAGAAATCGAGTGAAGCAGGTATCTCACCGAGTAAACGTTTATTTTGGTAAACTCTGGTACCAAAATTCCCATGGTAATCGATCCGAATGACATCCCCTTTTTTAATATTACGCTTAAAAAGGCCAATAAATTGCTTAATCTGTGGCATACTTTCTCCCAGATTCTTAGCTTCATTATTGATTTTCATTCCTTCCGCCAATTGTCTAGCAAATGTTCTCCCAGAGATCTTGCGTTCAGAGACGAATTTGAATTCCATGCTTCTAGCGGCATCAATATAAATAAGATCTTCAGGAGTTCTATAGATGGCAGCTTCGTCGATCGCCAACCGGCCTAAATAATAATCCTTTTTAAGCAATTTGGTGACCCCATAACCGGTCGGTATGAGTGGACGATCTAGTATTGTTATTTGTTTAGGAGCACTTTGCGCGTTTGATGGTTCAGCGCTTTGAACTGAAATTCCCGAGAATACCCAAGATACCAGCATCAGAACAGTAAATAATATTTTCACAAGAAAACGACCTCTTAATACCTAAGTTTAATTTTTCCATCACTCCTTTGCTTAACAAGGCCTGTATACCTGACTTTTATTGTTCCTTTTTAGTCTATTTATACCACCAACTAACCAAGCAAGAAGGATCTTTATTGGAATTTTTATCATATGATTAGCAGATTTTACCGCTTTATCATATACAAGCCAAAGCGAATAGGCAAATCTCATTACAATTCAAACATTTGGGAAGCATACTTAATGATCTTATTAAAACATCTCATATTAAGCAGCGCTATCATGAATTTATATAGAACTAACGGTAATATTCGTTTTTTGTACTTGCACAGAAACGTCTTTTTACCTTATTATAAAGGCGCTAGAAAAGCATATTATTCATTGAGTTACCTGATAAAAATTGCTTTATTCGAAAAATAGCCATGCTGGAGCCATAGCAAAGATGTTCAAACGCCCAATCCAAAAAATATATAGATTCTTTATTTCTACTTTTGCGCTTTTTTTAGTCACTCTTCCTTTTTCTACTGTAAGCGCTTTAGAGACAACTTTAGCCAATGGAGACGCTCTTGACCTATTTGGCATCAGTATCCATCAGGAACAACTCAATGATATTTATGTCGGAGCACTTTTTGCCGCGGAAAATATCGCGAGCGTCAATCAAATATTAGATCCTTCCGCTAGTAAAAGAATGAGCCTCAAGTTTATTTCAAGTTATTCAAATCGAAAAATGTCTAGACTTTGGAAACAGAGAATTGCCATGAATAATCCGAAGTCAGAATGGCGGCCAATGACTAAAGAAATAGTACAGTTCGCCGGAATTTTTAAAAGAGCGATGCAAGCTGGTGATGAATTAAATATTGACTATGAACCTGTTTCTGGCACTAGCGTTTACCTCAATAAAACATTATTTATAACGATTCCTAACTTGGATTTTTATAAGCTGCTACTAAACGTTTGGGTGGGCAGTATTCCGCCAACCAAGAATTTTAAAATTGGTATTACAGGTAACAACAAGGGGCCTCTTAATGAACAACTTATTACCCGTTACGAA
>Ga0316205_10001643_pt1 | contig 26914 bp, 35 predicted proteins | sample 3monthpyrite_MG_FD_204941 | JGI IMG/M metagenome (GOLD analysis project Ga0316205, IMG submission 204941) | Microbial mat bacterial communities from mineral coupon in-situ incubated in ocean water Damariscotta River, Maine, United States -... | ecosystem: Environmental > Aquatic > Marine >... | reverse complement strand
TATTGGGGATATAGAAGATTTCGGACCATTGGCATTTGAAATGCGCGTGGTAAATCGACCCCAAGGAGGGGGAGCGAAACAAGAGTACGCTTTGCTAAATGAGCAGCAAGCTACTCTGCTCATGACTAACCAAGGAAGACTAGGTAGTGATTGATTGTTTAGTTCTAAATGATGCATCTTTACCATTTTCGACTGCAAATGCTTGCGAAAAAAATTTGGGTGTGTTTTTTTCAATTTTACATCGCGCTAACACCCAGGGAATACGTTTTTTCAGAGCAGACAATTTGGAGGGAAGCTGGAACTCTTTAATATACGCAGAAGGTTTCGAAATTGGAAGATGGATCAATTCAATTCCGAATCGCGATCAAAGCTTATTGGTTAAAAGCGTTGCGGCGGAAGAAAAAATTGCCAGGGACCAGGAGAAAGCTGCATGACAAACATAGTCTCAATTATAAACGGTGAAGCACTAACCACATCGCTTGCGATAGCGGAAGGGGTGGGTAACCCGCATAAGGCAGTAATTCAATTAATAAGGCAAAATATTGGGGATATAGAAGATTTCGGACCATTGGCATTTGAAATGCGCGTGGTAAATCGACCCCAAGGAGGGGGAGCGAAACAAGAGTACGCTTTGCTAAATGAGCAGCAAGCTACTCTGCTCATGACTTATATGAGGAATAGCGAGGTTGTAAAGAAATTTAAAAAGCAACTGGTAAGGTCGTTTTATGAGTTGGCGAAGAAAAAAGAAGTGCCGCAAAATCTATCTCGCATGGAAATTTTGCAGATGGCGATTGAATCGGAGAGCGAAAAGCTTGCCCTTAAGTTTGAGGTAGAGGAGTTAAAGCCTAAGGCAGATTTTCACGATCGAGTGATAATAGCGGAGGATTCAATATCTATAGGAAAAGCGGCAAAGGTTTTGGGCACAGGTAGAAATCGTTTATTGACATTTCTTCGTCAAATAAAATGGGTGTCGAGACGAAATGAACCCTATCAAGATAAGATAGAATCAGGTTATATGGATGTGAAGCTAGGTTCATTTAATCACCCTGAGCACGGTTTGTCGCAATCGATAACTTCGTTGGTTACGGGTAAGGGATTGGTTGAACTGCAGCGAATTTATAGGGAGCAGGAAAGGGCGGCATAAATATGAAGCTAGTTAAACGAAAAAAAGCCCTGAATATCTTGGACGACTCTCAGGGCTCTTAATAATCACCTAGAAATGGAGACTATTAATGTCAAATATAGAACAAGATGCACTGGAAAGCAACTTGCTGCCATTAATTGACAATATGAGGATATTGTTTCGTATTGCTGGTGGCAAAATTGACGGAATTCAGGAAGTTGAAAGTGGTAGTTATGTGATAAATCAGGCCAATATGCATGATGTTTTAGCAATGATGGTGCCTGGTAAAATGTTGGTCGACAGGCCTCCTGGGTATGTGCAGGAATAGGGATTTAATGAAATAGAAAAAAGGTCACTTCGGTGGCCTTTTTTTATGTCCGTAAAAAAGGAGATGTATCCGCATGGCTGATTTATCTGATGATGATGTTGAACGAATTGCAGATAGTTTGTTTGAGAAATTTAATCATGCTGGTTTGTCGGATGATGATGTTGAGCGAATCAGTTGCAAGCTGTTTGATAAGTTTGATAGTAAATTGAGTTCGTTTTGGATTGAGCCTCAAAAGCATTATGACTCACATCGGCGGATTGATGATTTGCTAGAGGTTTGGAAGCAAACTAAAAGCACGTTCTTGAAAACATTTATTGGTATTTTCATTCTGGGTGTCATTGCATTTTCAGCATTTCCCTTGGTCTTGAAAAAGGTGGGTGGTTAGTATGATTGCAAAAGATAAATGGGGTCATTTTAAAGTTGGTGTTTTGGTAGCGCTTGTGACATTCCTTGTTTTACGTGGCATTGGCGTTATATGGGGTGTTGCATTGGTTTGGTCTGTGATTGCAGCTAATGTTGCCGGTATTTCTAAAGAGGTTTATGACTCATTTCATCCTGATAAGCATACGGTTGAGTTGCTTGATTATTGTTTTACAGTCTGGGGTGGTATCGCTGTGGCAGCTGTTGTGGGGTTGGGTTATGTCGTTTTTTAATGCTGCGCTAGAGAAAACATTGGGTCATGAGGGGCCGTTGGTCGATGATCCTGATGACCTGGGTGGTAAAACGAATTGGGGTATCAGTCAACGGCAATACCCGAAGCTTGATATTGAAAACCTGACACGTAGTGATGCGGCGAATATTTATTATCATGATTATTGGTTGAAGTTTCGTTGTTATGAAATTGTGAATGAATCCATCGCGGTTAAATATTTTGATTTGATTGTGAATATGCGACCTCAGTCTGCAGCAAAGGTTTTGCAGTACGCGTTGGCCTCTGCAGGTGAGCGGGTTAAGTGGGATTTTGTTGTGGGTTCAAAAACATTGGCGGCGATCAATCGTGTTGATTCGGTTGCTCTACTGGCTGCAATGAAGTCTGAGCAGGCCTGGCATTATCGTTTGCGTATGTTGAAAAATCCTGTCAATGAAAAATATAAGGGCTGGATTTCGAGGGCTTATTCATGAGAGAGAAATTTTTATCTCGACGTTATTTTTTAGTTTGTTCTTGTGCGGTAATTTTTACAGTTCTACTTTATTTGTCAAAGCTAGATGCTGGTACTTATGAGCGATTAATTATTGCAATTGTTGGTGGTTTTTTGACATCCAGTTATTTTGAAAAGCGGCTTGAAAAAAATGCTTAGTGCATGGATTGGTAAGCTGTTTTTTAAAAAACTTCTTACGACGAAGTATTCATTTATTTTAATTGCATTGAGTGTTGGCTTTTTTGGTTGGTGGTATATCGGTGGCATTAACCAGGATAAGCTTGATCTGGCTTTAGAGTTGAAAGACGAACGACGCGCAAAAGAAATTGTCAATGAGCAGCTTGAATATAAAGCCGCTCAGACGCGGCAAATGGAAAGTGCAGTTGATGCGTATTCTGTGGCGTTATTCAGTGCATCAAATGAATTAGATCGAGTTAAGGCCGAACATATAAAAATTGAAGGGCAATTTAATGCAATACAATTTGCAAAACATTTTGAAAGCTGGGCATCAGGTGATGTCGATCACCTTGCTGAGTGTATGCAGTCTGGCTTTAATCAGCTGCTCGACAACCTCGAAGCAGCGACCGGAAATCAGGTACCAGCACATAAAGATCCTCTGTCCTGCGCCACCAATGATAACGCGGGTGATCGTACCGCCGTTGTCACTCAGGCCGGTGGTTGATGTTGATCAAGCCTGGTGGGTAGGTTTTCCAGCTCAAGATGGCGAATACCTAGCGAAATTTATCATCGATCAAACACAATTTGCCCGACAGGCGCACGTAAATCTTGCGTATTACCGGGCTTGCATTGATGGATTTAATGGAGATAGCTAGGCCAGTCTAACGAATTAGTTTTCTTTACTAAGTGCTTTTTTTTGCGCAACATGTGCTGCAATAGCCTCGATATTTCCAGCGTGGGCAATGTAGCTTTCATTTGGTACTGGTTTCGCGTTAGTGATTTGTCCGTTTTCAATAGTGATGAGAATACGTTGTCTTGGTAGTTTTTGTAGTTCGGAAATGTTGCCTGGCGTGTTATTGATCATGCTGCTGATTGGAGATTTCATTTGTTTTTCCTATAGATTAGGTGGCGAAATCCATTTCTTTACAGCAGCGCATCCAGCGTATTTATTAGAGGTATCAGTAAACTATAGTTTATTGATAAGGTATAGGTAATTGATTGTTTTTATAGGGCAATCGATCGAATTGAATGTTTGTGCATGTATGCCCAGAAATACTCTAAGGCTTTACATGTATTTATAGTTTGTTATTCAGGAAGGCCAGATTCGGGTGTTTTACACCATTTTTTTCTGTCGACTTTATTGGATATGTATTTTCTCGCAAGCCCTTCTTTGAGCAATTCTTCTCCTAGATCAGTCCCGTTAATTGATATTTTAGCAAGTGGTCTACCGTATCGTCCACGTCCGAATATTGTTACTTTAGCCGAACCTAATGTAAGAAATTTTGTGGTGAATTCCTTTGCTTCTTTTGCCAGTTTCCTTTCACATGTTGATTTTGCTTTTAGTTCTGGTGTGTCAATAATAGCAAGCCTTAATCGTGTACTGTTTTTTTGGCCCGGATAAACGTGTAATTCTACGTCCACCGTGTCGCCATCAATCACACGAATAATGTCGGCTCTGTAGGGGCCATATTGTTCATCGCTGTTTGATAGCTGTGAGTATAGGATTGTAAGTAGTATTATAGTCGTGCGCATTTCTTTCCTTGAAATATTTTTGGTTCGGGCATTATGCAATAAATCCCTTTACTTCAATGATATCCTGCGGTGCTTTTCCGGTTATAACTAAAAACTTTCGCCAAATTCCATAAGGCATTTTACGAGCGCCACTTTTGTATTCTCTTACACGTCTATCGCTGGATAAACCTAATAAGTTGGCGAGCTTTTTGTCTGTGTCATATTCAGGAAATAAAGACTGAAAGTGGCGAAAATAGGCGCTGACAATGTCCTCGTTGGGTGCTTTCCATCCTTCATTTTCGCGCAGTAAGTGTGCTCGTGAGTATTTATTTTCATCGATTTCCGTTTGCCCTGGAAACGAAGGTGCTTTTAGGTTTTTTTTAAGTGTGACAATGGCTTCTTTTGTTGCTTGTTCAAATATGATTTTTTGTTGTTCAGGTATTTTTGGTAGGGTTATTTTCATCATTTTATCCTTTTGCTGGTGTCAGGGGCTTTCGCCCCTGATTTCTACCGTGGTGACAATTCAATATTACGAACGTCTGAAACACGAATGTTAACCAGGCTTAGTGTGCCGGTTGCTATCCTTTCCCAGTGGCCTTCTTGATGAATGGTCATCATGGCGTAGTAGAGGTAGTCCGGTAACAGTATGTCAATCCTTTGTACCATTATCCCAATGTGTTCTTTGTAGAATTTTCGGGTTGGTTTGCCACACTGCTTGGCTGAGCCTCGACGAATTATCCAAAAATGTGCCTCTGAGTAATTCATCTTGATGGTTGCTACATCTGAAAGTTTCATCTCGTTCACTCCGTGGCATCAACTAGCCCCCTCGTGTTCGAGTGGCTTTCTGCGTGCCACCTGAATAGTATATTAGGCGCATTGCGCCTAATAGTCAACACCTGAATTGACCTTTTTTGTATGTTAGTATTTTGGCTGTGGTTTATTTCTTTCCCCAAAACTATAATGTAAGTATTTGATAACATTAGGCCGTGAATGTACGTTTTCGGCTGCTTGAATAGCATGTTTTAACATTGTAAAGGTTTGATTTATATGAAAAAAACTAAGGTTCTTTTTGTTTGTATGGGTAATATTTGTCGTTCTCCAACGGCAGAAGGTGTTTTTCGGCATGTTGTTGAGCAAGAAGGTTTGTCTCATTTAATTGAAATAGATTCTGCAGGCACTCATGCTTATCACATAGGCGAGCCACCTGATCCTCGATCCACTTCAACTGCTTTGCAGCGAGGAATTGATTTAAGTATTCAACGAGCTCGTCGAGCAATCGCTGAAGATTTTGAAAAATTTGATTTTGTTTTAGCGATGGATAGAGATAACTATTCAAATTTGTCTAATATTTGTTCGTCTGAACATGCTGATAAATTGCAGTTGTTTTTGGATTATGCCAAAGATCTTCCAGAATCAGAAGTGCCTGATCCATATTACGGTGGAGCAAAAGGTTTTGATCGTGTGTTGGATTTAATTGAAGAAGCTTCCAAAGGGTTGCTTGAAGAGATTAAACAGCGACATATCTGAGTCCTGGTTTTTCGTAAATTCATGATGTCTAGCTTGATACCCTATCCCAGAAAATTATCTTCAATCGACCATACAGGCGAGTATGTCGCTCGGCAACTGCTCCTGTGTTGCTCTACTTACCTACATCCGTGTAGGCATCAATCAGATAAATGTCTGTGAAGCCAAATCTCGGCGTGATAATCTCGTGAATTCATGAAATTTCCGAGCTTGTGCCTAGAAGTTACTAAATTTGCAGATTTTCACTACATCGTTAAGACAAAGTCTTGTATATACGGTATTATTTGCGCTTTTTAGCAAGTGACATAATATTCAATGTTAGAAGTAAACCTTATCCAAACCCGTATCAAAGATTACTTAGCGCGAGCAAACGCGTTGAGGGGGTATCTTTGACTATGAGTCGAAAAAAGAACGTCTAGAAGAAGTTGTTGGAGAGCTGGAAGTTCCTGATGTATGGAATGATCCAGAAAAAGCGCAGGCATTAGGCCGCGAACGCTCACAACTTGAAGAAACCGTTAATACCCTCGATCTTTTAAATGAGCAACTTGATGATGCCACTGAGTTAGTTCAAATGGGGGCAGAAGAAGACGATGAAGATACGGTAACAGCCGTTGAATTTGATCTTGATGACCTACAAAAACAACTAGAAAAACTCGAGTTTCGTCGTATGTTTGCTGGCGAAATGGATCCCAATAATGCCTATTTAGATATTCAGGCAGGTTCCGGAGGAACGGAAGCTCAGGATTGGGCGGAAATGATTTTACGCATGTTTTTACGTTGGGGTGAGCGACGCGGTTTTAAAACCGAACTGGTCGAAGCCTCAGCAGGGGATGTTGCAGGAATAAAAAGTGCGACCATACATTTTGTTGGAGAATATGCCTTTGGCTGGTTAAGAACCGAAACCGGCGTGCATCGTTTGGTGCGTAAGTCTCCGTTTGATTCTGGCAATCGTCGTCATACCTCATTTGCATCGGTTTTTGTTTCGCCCGAAGTGTCTGATGATATTGAAATAGATATTAATCCAGCAGATTTACGTATTGATACCTATCGTGCCTCAGGTGCAGGTGGTCAGCACGTTAACAAAACCGATTCGGCCATTCGAATAACCCATGAGCCAACAAATACGGTTGTACAATGTCAAAATGATCGCTCTCAACATAAAAATAAAGCGGCAGCGATGAAAATGCTAAAAGCGAAATTGTATGAGCTGGAGATCATGAAACAAAACGAAGAAAAACAAGCAATGGAAGATACAAAATCGGATATAGGCTGGGGAAGTCAGATTCGATCTTACGTCTTAGACGCATCACGGATAAAAGATTTACGTACCGGGCATGAAACGGGTAATACCCAGGCAGTATTGGATGGCGATCTCGATCCATTTATTGAAGCAAGTTTGAAGAGCGGTTTGTAATTTTTAATAAAGTTAAATAAATCGCAGCATATACCGGTGGATGCGCTACACTTATCCACCCTACAATATGAGCCTCGAAACCGTAGGGTGGATAAGCATTAGCGCATCCACCAGAATAGTGGAAGAAAAATGAAAGATATTAATACAGAATCCCCGGAAATAGACGAAAACGAATTAATTGCCCAACGTCGTGCAAAATTAACTGCTTTAAGAGAAGAGAGCAATCCTTTTCCCAATGATTTTCGCCGAAATGTTATGTCAGGTGAATTGCTTGCCGAATATAAAGATGTGGAAAAAGAAGCCTTAGAAGCGAACCCTATCCGAGTGAGTCTGGCTGGCAGAATGATGACACGTCGTGTTATGGGTAAAGCCAGTTTTGCTCATATACAAGATATGTCCGGCAAGATTCAACTTTACGTTGCACGGGATTCCTTGCCTGAAGGTGTTTATAACACACAATTTAAAAAATGGGATATCGGTGATATCATCGGTGCAGAAGGTGTATTGTTTCGAACAAAAACTGATGAATTGTCTGTAAAGATTGATTCGATTCGATTATTAACGAAATCCGTTCGACCTTTGCCAGAAAAATTTCACGGATTGTCTGATCAAGAAGTAAAATATCGTCAACGATATATTGATTTGATTATGAGTGAAGAGTCTCGTGAAAAATTTCGTATGCGCTCAGCTATTGTTTCTTATATTCGTAACTTTCTAATTGATCGTCAATATCTGGAAGTTGAAACACCCATGATGCAAGCCATACCTGGTGGAGCTACGGCAAGACCGTTTACGACGTTTCATAATGCGTTAGATATGGATTTGTTTTTGCGCATTGCGCCAGAATTATATTTAAAGCGCTTGGTAGTCGGCGGCTTTGAACGGGTATTCGAAATTAATCGAAATTTTCGCAATGAAGGATTGTCTACTCGTCACAATCCAGAATTCACTATGCTGGAATTTTACCAGGCCTATGCAGATTTCAATGACTTAATGGATATCACCGAGGAAATGTTACGCGGTATTGCAGAATCCGTTTTAGGTACCACTGCTGTGAACTATCAGGGTGATACTTATGATTTCGGTAGTCCATTTCAGCGGATGACTATCAAAGAGTCCATAGTGCATTTTAATCCTGACGTGACCTCTGAGCAGTTAGATGACATGGCAAGTGCCACTAAAATTGCAGAAGGTTTAGGTATACCACTTAAACCAACTTATGGCTTAGGTAAAGTACAAATAGAGATATTTGAAAAAACCGTTGAGCATCGTTTAAAAGATCCAACGTTTATAACCGAATATCCCACGGAAGTTTCGCCATTGGCTCGTCGTAATGATGAAAATCATTTTGTCACAGATCGATTCGAATTTTTTGTAGGCGGACGTGAAATCGCCAATGGTTTCTCCGAGTTAAATGACTATGAAGACCAGGCTGAACGCTTTAAAGCACAAGTGGAAGAAAAAGAAGCGGGTGATGATGAGGCCATGCATTTTGACGAAGATTACATAACTGCACTTGAGCACGGCATGCCACCAACAGCAGGTGAGGGCATTGGCATCGACCGTTTAGTCATGTTATTTACCGATGCGCCATCGATTCGCGACGTATTGCTATTCCCCCATATGCGTGCAAAAAATTAAAGAAAACAAAGAGAAAAGAATCCGGGTAGGGTGGATAAGCGCAGCGCATCCACCGAGCACTCTCTGATATGGAATTGAAGTAATTAGGTGTTTTCCGATGGATGCATTATCACTTATCCACCCTGCAAAATTAAATTTAAACATAAATAGTGAATGATGAACATAGAGTAGGGTGGATAAGCAACAGCGCATCCACCAAGAATAAATCTCATGAGCCAATACAAAAGAACTTACAACCCAGGCGGCAGCTATTTTTTCACACTAGTCACACACCAACGTAAACCCATATTCAATTCCCAAGAAAATATCACAATATTAAGAAACGCATTTAAAAAAATAATAATTACACGTCCATTCGATCTATAAGCCATTGTTATATTACCAGACCATTTACATTGCATAATGCAACTACCCGAAAATGATATTGACTATTCAAATCGATGGCGAGAAATAAAAAAGTTAGTATCAAAATAAATTCACCCCGAAAGTAACGCTCGCAATGAGCGTCCCGTATGGCAGCGGTGATTTTGGGAACACGCCATTCGTGACGAGGAAGATTGGCATCGGCATATGGACTATATTCATTACAATCCAGTGAAACATGGTTATGTGAAAAACGTAAAAGATTGGCCATGGTCATCGTTTGAAAAGATGATAGAAAAAGGATTTTATGACATCGAATGGGGAGCCAATGAGCCTGAAGGTGTTTCTGATATGGAATTGGAATGAGGGGGGTTAACCAGGTGGATGCGCTGCGCTTATCCACCCTACAAAAAAATCACAATTAATTCACCTGTTTATATCACCCGTAGGGTGGACAAGCATTAGCGCATCCACCGAGAATTGGTTTGTTAATTACTCAAATGAATACGGTAAATCAGCAAGATCTACAGCTGGCCCGTCCACTGAAGCTAGTCGAATATTGCCTTTCTCAGTTGCACTAGTTTGAATCACTGCCAGAGCATCTACACTATTATTATCATTAGCTTGAGCATCCACAATCTGCCCAACACTTTGTGTGTTTTCACTGCCTGAAAGATATAAACTCTCTCCAGGTTTTGGTGGTGTCTTGCTGTTAATAATTATTCGGAACATGCGTTTTTTGAGTTTCCCCAGATAATGCATACGCGCAACCACTTCTTGGCCAGGATAACAGCCCTTGGTAAAGCTGACGCCATTGACTAAAGGCAGATTGACCATTTGCGCAACAAAACTTTCTTGGGTATATGTATAGACATTGGGTAAACCCGCGTGAATATCTAATCTTTTCCAATGATCGGAATCTGATGAGCCAAATGTGGGTGCTAATGACGTTTGTAAGGATTTAATTTCGTCATTGGGACCGACGATTATCAAACGTTCAGCCACACCGGCGATACGAAGATAGGATAGGTGTCCATCATGCTTGGCAGCATCTATATCGTCGGGGAACTGTGGTATTGCCTGATTTAGTGATTCACCGGATAAACCAATGCATTTCCAAGCGTCGGATAAGTCTTCAAGGGTGACTTTTGAGCGCATAACGAACATGCGCAAACGTTTGATGATGGGTTCGATAATTTCTTTGGGTATAAGCATAAAATAGTCTTCGCCATTTTTAAATAAGCGAAAACTAGTGTACATACGGCCTTTGGGGCTGTTGTAGCTATTAAGTTGGCTGTTGTTTTGGTTTAGCAAGTCAATGTCGTTGCTAAATTGGCCTTGTAAGAATATCGTAGCATCTTCGCCAGTGATTTTTATGATACCTAAATATGCTGTATCACAGAGGACATTTTCATTGATATTAATTTCATTGGTTTTTTTCAAAATTTAATGCTCGTATTATTTTGCTCAGAGTTTACTGATTTTAACGAATAAAGTAGCAAAAAAACACAGATCAAATTTGTGTATATATTCCACGGTATTAAATTTGCTTGGTAAGTTGTTGAATGATCAACTATATTTAGGCAATATCTTCATTATTTGCAACACGGATATGTTAAAGATAGCTAAATGGCTGTTAATTTACTAATTGATTAAGGAATGCTCATTTATATGAGGACATCAAATCAAAGGGCTCGCCCAAAATATCTCGATTTACGTCGTATCAAACTCCCAATAACCGGCATTGTTTCTATTGCTCATCGAATTTCCGGTGTTTTTTTAGTGTTGTCTATTCCTGTTTGGTTATATTTGCTGGAGTTATCACTGTCAGGTTTTCAGGGTTACCAAGAAGCCGCTGAAATTACCGATGGGTTTTTGTTTTCAATATTAAGTATTGTTTGCCTTTGGGCCTTGGTGCACCATTTTTTGGCAGGTATTCGCTATTTGTTAATTGATTTGGATATAGGCATAGAAAAGCAAGCTGCACTCGAGGGTGCAAAATGGGTGTTCTTGGTTGAAGGGGCCGTTATGCTGCCTATTATTGGGTGGCTGATATGAGTGCTCGTGCAGGTGGTATTCGACCCTGGGTAATTCAGCGCTTGAGTGCAATCTTTATGGTGTTGGCGCTTGTTCTTTTTTGCTTAACGTTAATGTTTGGTGATATATCAAGTGCAAATGAATGGCAAACTTGGTTCAGTATGCCCTTTTGGAATACCGTTGTGATTATTTTTTGGCTTTCACTTTTTACCCATGGCTGGATTGGTATTCGAGATGTAGTGATGGACTATATAGGAAACGATGGGATTCGCTTTGTTGTGTTAGCCGTATTCGGTTTCTATTTAATTGCAATGACAGTTTGGATGATGAAAATTATGATAATGGCGGTTAGTGCATGACAATCCCAAAAAGAAAATTTGATTCCTTGGTTATTGGTGCTGGTGGCGGTGGATTACGTGCGGCATTGCAACTGGCCAAGGGCGATGCAAAAGTTGCTGTTGTCTCTAAAGTATTTCCTACCCGCTCGCATACGGTTGCTGCACAAGGTGGTGTGAACGCAGCGCTTGCCAATGTGTTACCCGATAACTGGCATTGGCATATGTACGACACGATTAAAGGTAGCGACTATTTAGCGGATCAAGATGCGGTAGAGTACATGTGCCGTGCTGCATCGCATCTAGTTTATGAGCTGGAACATTCTGGTGTGCCTTTTTCTCGTTTAGATAATGGCAAAATATATCAACGACCATTTGGTGGACAAAGTCAGGATTTTGGTGGTGCACAGGCAGCGCGAACATGCGCCGCAGCCGATCGTACGGGTCACGCAATATTGCATAGCTTGTATCAACAAAATATTCAGGCAAAAACCCATTTCTTTGACGAGTTTTATGCCATCGACTTGATTAAAGATGAAGAAGGTTTCGTACTCGGTGCGTTGGTATTGGAAATCGAAACCGGCTTGCCATTAATTATTGAAGCGAAAACTACTTTGTTGGCTACGGGTGGAGTGGGTCGAATCTATCGAACCAATACAAATGCGCAAATTAATACCGGTGACGGAATGGGCATGGCTTTACGCGCTGGCATACCCATGCAAGACATGGAGTTTTTTCAGTTTCACCCTACCGGAATAGCCGGTAAGGGTATGCTTATCACTGAAGGTGTGCGCGGCGAAGGTGGATATCTGGTGAATAAAGATGGCGAGCGTTTTATGGAGCGTTATGCGCCAAATGCCAAAGACCTGGCTAGTCGTGATGTGGTGAGTCGGTCGATTTATCAGGAGGTCAAAGAAGGTCGTGGTTGTGGGCCGGATGGGGATCATGTGCTGTTAAAACTGGATCACCTCGGCGCGGATGTCATTAAGAGTCGATTGCCAGGTATTCGAGACATGGCGCGTACGTTTAAAAATATTGACCCAATCGAAGAATCTATTCCAGTTTATCCAACCGTTCACTATACCATGGGCGGCATCCCAACTAATCGATTTGGGCAAGTTGTTGTGCCAACGCATTATGCGGGTGAAGAACCCATTGCAGGTTTATACGCTGTTGGAGAATGTGCCTGTGTGTCAGTGCATGGGGCTAATCGGTTAGGTGGTAATTCATTGTTGGATATTGTGGTCTTTGGTCGATCTGCGGGAAATCACATTCTCGATTTTCTGAAATCTAATCGTTACCATCGTCAAATTAATCAGGAAAGTGTGGATACAGCAGTTGAACGCTTGCATCGTTGGGATGATACCAGTGAAGGTGAATCGGTTGATGTACTTCGAGCCGATTTACAACGAGAAATGGAAGATCATTGTGGGGTATTTAGGACTGAAGAAATCCTCAGAGAGGGTGTGGAAAAAATCCGTGCGATTAAAGCTCGGTTACCAAACGCCCGATTAAGTGATCATAGCAAGATTTTCAATACCGCGCGAATTGAAGCATTGGAGTTGGAAAATTTAGTGGAAATTGCATTGGCAACTGTGCATTCAGCCTATGCGCGGACTGAAAGTCGTGGTGCGCATAGTCGCGTGGATCATCCAGACCGAGATGATAAAAATTGGATGAAGCATAGTTTATATTTTATGGAAGATGAGCGATTAGATTATAAACCGGTAAGAACTAAACCCTTAACGGTTGATTCTTTTCCGCCCAAAGCAAGGGTATATTAATGAAGTTTTCGATTTATCGTTACAATCCGGAAACTGACGAAAAACCTTATATGAAAGATTATGAGGTGGATGTCACGGATGACATGAAGGTCTTGGGTGCTTTGAAGCTAATTAAAGAGCAGGATCCCACTTTGAGTTATCGCAGTTCTTGTGGTGAGGGTGTTTGCGGTTCTGATGGTATGAATATCAACGGTACTAATCGACTGGGTTGTATAACTGCTATTTCCGATTTGGGTGACTCTGTGACAATCAACCCGTTGCCTGGCATGCCGGTGATTCGAGATTTGGTTGTCGATCTTAGTCAATTTTATCATCAATATCGTTCAGTGAAACCTTATCTGATTGCTCATGATCAAAATACAGAAATAGAGCATTTACAATCACCTGAAGAGCGTGCAAAGATTGATGGTTTATATGAATGTATACTGTGTGCGTGTTGTTCAACATCTTGCCCATCATTTTGGTGGAATCCTGATAAATTTCGCGGGCCTGCTGCGTTGCTACAAGCCGCACGTTTTATTCATGATTCGCGAGATGATGCCACCGCAGAACGTTTAAGTGAGTTGGAAGGGCCTTATCGATTGTTTCGATGCCATACTATTATGAATTGTACCAATGTTTGTCCTAAAGGATTAAATCCGAGTAAGGCGATTGGTGACATTAAAAAACTTATGGTTAAACACATTATATGATGGTTGAAACAGAAACTTTGTTATCACCTAATCGATTACGATGGGCTTGCCGACGAGGATTGTTAGAGCTGGATATTATTTTCGGTTGTTTTCTCGATACTGCTTATGAAAAGTTATCAATGGACGAAAAAGTTATTTTTCAAAATTTATTGTTAGAAGCAGATCAGACTTTGCTTGGGTATTTTATGGGGCAGGAAAATCCAGAAGACCCAGAGATAATTCGTGTTATCGAAAAAGTACGCCTCGCCGCTTCGGCTTGAACTTAAACCTTCTCTCTTTTTACTCTTTTTACTGTTAGGCTTGCATCTGGCAGCATTGGTTTTAGTCTATGTTTTACCATTCAATTTGTTGTTGTCATTTTTTGTTTATCTTGTGATTATATGTTCTGCCTATTTTTCAATTGGTAAATATGCTCTTCGCAAAACCTCGAGTGCAATTGTGCGTATGATTTGGGATGCGAACAATCAATGGATACTAGAAAGAAAAGATGGCGTGTTAATCGATGCAGAGTTAATGAGAGATAGTTATATTCACTCGTTCATGAGCATTTTAGTTTTTAAGCCTTGCTTTGAAGAGGTGCAGGAAAAACCCAAATCCCATTTAATACTAAACCAATTCAATTTGGTCAATACATATAATGTCATTTTGTTAAAAGATAATGTTAATTCAAATGACTTTCGACGATTAAGAGTTCGCCTTAAAGTTGATAAGCCGATTGAGGCTGATACATTATAAGTCTTGTTTTTCTGGATTGATGTTGGGTGTTAGTACGGTGTCACATAAGAAATTTTTGTCATCTTTTTCTGGATAATCCAAAGTGTAATGTAAGCCACGACTTTCTTTACGAGACATGGCTGACTCAATGATGAGTTCGGCGACTTGAACCAGATTACGTAATTCCAATAAATCATTGTTGATACGGAAATTACTGTAATAATCCATGATTTCTTTTTGCAGCATTTCAACGCGACGTTGGGCACGTTGCAATCTTTTGTCAGTTCTGACAATGCCCACATAGTCCCACATGAATCGGCGAAGTTCATCCCAGTTATGAGAAACAACAACTTCTTCATCAGAGTCAGTGACTCGGCTTTCATCCCAGTCGGGTAATTTTCTGGGCATTTCAATTTTATCTAGCTTGTCTAGAATATCTTTGGCAGCAGAAAACGCAAATACAACGCATTCAAGTAATGAGTTGCTAGCCATGCGGTTTGCGCCATGTAACCCTGTGTAAGCAACTTCCCCAATGGCATATAAGCCATCTATGTCTGTACGACCTTGTAAATCGGTCATAATACCCCCACATGTATAATGAGCGGCAGGTACAACCGGTAAGGCTTGTTTTGTCATGTCGTAACCGAAGGTTTTTAGGCGTTCGTAGATGTTTGGGAAGTGTTGTTTGATGAAATCATCCGGTTTATATGAAATGTCCAATAACAAATGATCTGCACCCAATCGTTTCATTTCATGGTCAATAGCACGAGCGACGATGTCTCGCGGAGCGAGTTCACCGTGGGGGTGGAAGCGATTCATGAATGGGCTGCCATCCGGTAATAACAATTTTCCACCTTCGCCACGTACGGCTTCAGATATGAGGAAAGATTTTGCTTTTGGATCATAAAAACACGTTGGATGAAATTGAATAAATTCCATATTGGCAACACGGCAACCGGCTCGCCATGCGATGGCAATTCCATCGCCGGTGGAGACATCTGGATTACTGGTGTAAAGATAGACTTTACTTGCGCCACCGGTTGCCAGAATGATGAATTTTGCCCGAAAAACAACGACATGTTGCTGTTTTCGATCTAATACGTAAGCGCCCAAACAGCGATTGTGATCAAGACCGACTTTTTTACCCGTAATTAAGTCGACAACAATATGATGTTCAAAAAGCTGGATATTGCTGTTCTTTCTGGCCTGACTTTCGAGGGATTCTTCGATTTCACGACCGGTGGTATCGGCAGAATGTAAAACTCGGCGGTGGCTATGGCCACCTTCTTGAGTAAGATGGTAAGGGTTTTCGCTCTCGGAGTTATTGTGGGTGGTAAAATTAACGCCCTGGTTCACTAGCCATTCTATTGCAGGTTTTGCATTATTTATGGCATAGTCAACGGCTTTTTTGTCACAAATGCCAGCACCGGCGGTCAGGGTGTCGTTGATGTGGGAGTCATAACTGTCTGCTTCATCAACGACTGCCGAAATGCCGCCTTGGGCGTAAAGTGTAGAGCCTTCGGTGAGTTTGCTTTTGGCTAATACAGCTATTCTAGCGTGGTCAGCTAAGCTGAGGGCAAGACTAAGTCCGGCGGCGCCCGCTCCGATGACTAGAACATCGTATTGATATTGGTTTTTCATTGAAAAATAATGTCTTAAATACTTGTAATTTAGCGTGATTTTAGGCTTACTGTCTAGAATTTTGCAAATCTAGTGTAATATTGTAGTGGCTGGGTAAAATAATTGAAAATTCAGTATAAAATCAGTTTAAATTGTAACGAACTTAATGAATTAAGAGCTGTCTATGAAAGTAGCAAACGAAATTCAAGCGCAGAACAAGAGGCCTTCTTCAGTGAGTGAAGCTAGCACTGATCAAGAATTGGTCGAACGCGTTCAGCGTGGGGATAAAAAAGCATTTGATCTGTTGGTATTAAAATATCAGCATAAGATTGTTAAGCTGATTTCACGTTATATACGTGATGAAGCTGAAACTTTGGATGTTGCACAAGAGGCGTTTATCAAAGCGTATCGTGCATTGCCCCGTTTTCGTGGTGATAGTGCTTTTTACACTTGGTTATATCGAATTGCCATTAACACAGCTAAGAATTTTTTGGTTTCGCAAGGTCGACGACCACCGGCAAGTGATTTGGATGCTGCAGAAGCTGAACAATTCGTGGATACACTCAAACTTCGGGATATTAATACACCGGAACGGCTGTTGCTTAAGGATGAGATAGAAGAAGTCGTATATAAAGCAATAGAACAATTACCAGAGGATTTGCGGACTGCAATTTCTTTGCGTGAGTTGGAAGGTTTAAGTTACGAAGAAATAGCCCTTGCAATGGATTGTCCTGTAGGAACTGTACGTTCTCGCATATTCCGCGCTAGGGAAGCTATTGATAAAAAAATGGCGCCTTTGTTGGATTAAGGTTAACGGTTTAACAGTTGTTATTAATTTTTTACGGTGAAAAACAATGTCCCTGGAATTTCAAGAAAATATTTCATCATTTGTAGACGACGAATTAGAGAATATTGATTGCGAAGAGTTGATTAGCAAGCTTCGTGAAGACGAAGAACAAAAGCAAGTTTTGGGTCGTTATTGTGTTATGAGCGATGCCATTAAGAAGAGCTTGCCTGAAACATTTAATCATAATTTGTTTGAGCGAGTTCAGCTTGCACTTGAAGATGAACCTGCTTTATTAGCACCTGTTCCAACTCATACTGAAAATGAATTACCTGAAGCTGTAATTGTTGAATTACCAAAGAAAAAGGTTGCTAAGTCTTCTGCATTTAAACCTGCTTTTGGCTTTGGTATAGCAGCAAGTCTTACTTTGGCTGTTGTGTTGGGCTTTCAAATGAATTCTGAATCAGATAATATGACTCAACAGATTGCGGAAGTTTCGAATAATATGCCTGCAACTCAGCAAATAAATATTGCGACGAAACCAACAAGCGTATCCTTTTCGAATGCAAATTCAAAGGTCGAAGTTGGAGATGCGACTTATGCAGAGCAAAGTTTGATTGATGATGAAAGATGGACACGCATCACTCAGATTGATGGCATACCCTTGGCAAATCATTTTCTTTCAGGTAGAACTGAAGCTCATGTTCAGTATAAATTGCAAGGTGATAAACAATCCCTTGCTCGATCTGTAAATCTTGAAAAATCCTCTGCAAAATAGCTGCTCAAATATGCGTTTTCTTACTTCTATGCCTTTTAAAACTTAAGGTGTGAATTGATGATAGAAGAAAAAGCATTAATTGTTGAAACTCGTGAGAATGTAGCTTGGGTTGAAACACAGCGACAGTCTACTTGCTCTACTTGTCAGGTTCAAAAAGGTTGTGGTACATCAGTATTGCATAAAGTATTAGGGCAGAAACGTACTCGATTGCAAGTGTTAAACCCTGCAGGGTTTGAAATTGGTGATGAAGTTGTTTTGGGTTTACAGGAAAATGCCTTAATAAAAGGCTCTCTCATGTTATATGCTTTACCTTTGTTCTTCATGTTTGGGTTTGCAATATTGGGATATGCTGCGTTTTTATTGTATGAATTGACTTACACCGAAGGTTATAAAATATTGTTTTCTTTAAGCGGGCTGGCAGCTGGTTTTTTTTGGGTCTCGAAATACAGTAAAAAAATTAGTAATGACCCGAATTTTCAGGCCGTAATCCTATCTAAGATAAAAGAGTCATCAGTAACAGTTTCAATTTAATTATTTTAAAAAACTACGTATTTCATTCTCAGGAGTTTATATGAAGGCTTTTACTATTAAGTCATTTAGCCCTTTTCTTATTGTATTTGTGTTTTTAATGTTTGCTATAAGTAATATGGCGTTTGCAAATCGTGGCTTACCTGATTTTACGGAATTAGTGGAGCAATATGGGCCAGCAGTCGTGAATATCAGTACTGTCCAAAAGCCAAAAGAAAAATCCAAATCAATGGAGCACTTTAAGCGCCGTATGCCGGACTTCCCGCAGGATGGTCCTTTTGGGGATTGGTTTAAGAAGTTCTTTGACGAAGATGGTCAAGGTGGTGGAGGCTTTAACGGGGAAGACCGTAAAGCGCAATCACTGGGTTCTGGGTTTGTCATATCAAACGATGGATATGTTTTAACGAATAATCATGTTGTAGAAGGTGCAGATAAAATTATCGTGCGTTTGAGTGATCGTCGGGAACTGGAAGCTGAATTAATTGGTCGAGATGAGCGAAGTGATTTGGCATTATTGAAGATTAAAGCTAAAGATTTGCCCGTTGTAAAATTGGGGAATTCTGAAAAATTAAAACCTGGTGAATGGGTATTAGCGATAGGATCACCGTTTGGTTTTGATTATTCAGTTACAGCTGGGATAGTGAGTGCTAAAGGTAGAAGTTTGCCAAGAGAAAATTATGTGCCTTTTATACAAACTGACGTAGCGATTAATCCAGGCAACTCAGGTGGTCCGTTGTTTAATTTGGATGGCGAAGTGATTGGAATCAATTCACAAATTTATAGCCGTACTGGTGGATACATGGGTGTGTCATTTGCGATACCCATTGATACAGCCATGAACGTTGTTGATCAGTTGAAAAAAGACGGTCATGTCACACGCGGTTGGTTAGGCGTTTTAATTCAAGACGTGACTCGTGATTTGGCAGAGTCGTTTAATATGGATAAACCTCATGGAGCATTGGTTGCTAGAGTTTTGCCTGACAGTCCTGCACAAGACGCTGGATTTGAGGTAGGTGATATTGTTGTAAACTTTAATGGTAAGGAAGTCGATCATTCATCTGACTTGCCTCCTATTGTTGGTATAACGCCAATTGATAAAAGTGTACCGGTAGATATTATTCGTAAGGGTAAAACACAAACCATTAGTGTAAAAATTGGCGAACTACCTAAAGAAGATGATTTGAAAGTATCTAGTCGTTCATCGGATGGATCAGTTTCAAGCAATCGCTTATCTGTCGTTGTAGCGGATATTTCTGATGAATTACGTGATCGTTTAGAGCTCAACGGTGGTGTGGGTGTGGTCGTGAAAGAAGTAAAATCCGGCCCCGCTTCTGACTCAGGCGTTCGCAAAGGCGATGTAATTTTAATGATCAATAATATCGATATTGAAAATGCAAAACATTTCAAAGAAGTTGTTACAGACTTACCTGCGGATAAATCGGTGCCTGTGTTAGTGCATCGACGTGGTAGTCCTATCTTTTTAGCGATGAAGTTGCCTGAAGAAGAATAACCTTTAAAGGTTGATTTAAACAAAAAACGAGCTTTTTAGCTCGTTTTTTGTTTGTGGGAATTCTTTTTCAGGCAATAATAATTTAGTAGGGAGTTTGGGTTTATCTTGACGTTGGATTAACGAGTTGTGTATAAATAACCAACGATTTTCGTAATGTTCACGTTAGATAGTGCTAATTTCCTCCGTACCTAATTATTCGAATTGATGTATAATGTCTCGCCTTTTTTGCTCAAATTTACATTAAGAGTATGATTAGGTTGTCGTTAGTTGGCTTAATTCCGAATAACATAAAAAATGTACCTCTTCTCAATGTTTGAATATTGGTTAGCAGGGGGTGGCTAAGTAGTACATATTTGATAAATATTTCAAAAGGATGAATGAGAATTTGTTATTTTGAAACATTTATTTTAAAAGATTAATCTATAGAGGTTTGAAAAAATGAGTAAAGTATACGTTTCACTGATCGCTGATTTGTTGCATGCAGGCCACATTAATGTTTTAAAAGAAGCCAGCAAACATGGAGATGTTGTTGTGGGTTTATTAACTTCTTCAGCAATTAGTGAGTTGAATGATGAAGCGTTCTTAAAATATGAACAGCGTTTGGAAGTCGTGCAGAATTTAGCAATGGTATCCAAAGTTGTTGAGCAAAATACCGCGAGCTACAAAACAAATCTTCTCGAACTAAAACCTGAATTTGTTGTTCATGGTGATGACTGGAAAAATAACTCACAATCAACTTACCGTGATGAAGTGATAGAAGTGTTGAGCGATTGGGGTGGTAAGCTTATTGAAATTGAATATAGCTCAGAAATCAGCGATCAAAATATTAAAGATCAATTGAGGAAACTCGGCGTCACCACTGTTACCCGACAAGCGAGACTACGACAGTTAATTAAAAATAAAAAAATCGTTAAAATTCTTGAAGCACATAACGCTTTAAGTGGATTGATTGCTGAAAACACCGTTGTAGAACGTAATGGCGAGAAAGTCAGTTTTGACGGCATTTGGTCAAGTTCTTTAACTGACTCTACCGCAAAAGGTAAGCCAGATATTGAGGCAATTGATGTCACTTCAAGATTAAATGCAGTAAACGATATTTTTGAAGTAACGACAAAACCAATGATTTTTGATGCTGATACGGGCGGAAAAATCGAACATTTTGAATTTACCGTAAAAAGCCTGGAAAGAACCGGCGTAAGTGCGGTAGTCATTGAAGATAAAACTGGACTTAAAAAGAACTCACTTTTCGGTAATGACGTAAAACAAACCCAAGATACGATTGAAGGTTTTTGCGATAAAATTAAAGCAGGAAAAGCCGCTCAAGTAGGCGATGATTTTATGATTGTGGCAAGAATTGAATCATTGATTTTAGAGGCAGGCATGGATGATGCGCTAGCACGTGCCTATGCTTATATTGATGCAGGTGCGGATGGCATAATGATTCATTCTAGACATAAAGACCCTGCTGAAATTATGGAGTTTATGCAGAAGTTTAGAAGCAAAGATACTTCGACCCCAGTTGTTGTTGTTCCTACAAGTTTTAATTCGGTGACTATTGAAGAGTTTGTTGACATGGGTGTTAATGTTGTCATTACTGCAAATCACATGTTGAGAGCGGCATATCCGGCTATGTTAAAAGTTGCAAGATCTGTCCTAGAGAATGGTCGATCTCTAGAAGCTGAGCCTGATTGTATGTCAATAAAAGAAATATTGGAATTTATTCCAGGTACAAAGTAAGTCGCTAATTTTGATTGAAAGGTTGTAATGTGATTAATACAGACGAATTTGTTGATAAATTAATAGCGAGTGGGTTTACTCATCTTTGTGTAGTGCCTTGTTCTTTTGCAAAAAGTGTTATTAATGCCAGTATTAATAAATCTGAACAACTTGAATACGTTCCTTGTGCCAGTGAAGCTGTAGCTTGTTCTGTTGCAGCAGGTTTGAAAATGTCGGGCAAACGCCCCATTGTCATCGTTCAATCCTCTGGCCTGACGAATATGGGAAGTTGTATAACCAGTCTATTAAAACCTTACGGTATTATGTTGCCAATGATCGTTAGTTGGCGTACTTATAAAGAAGGTGATAGTGAGATTCAGCATAAACACCTCGCTACACGATTGCCGGATTTAGTTGATGCGTATGGGTATAAAAGTGAAGTGCTCATTGATGATGAGAATAAAGTCATAGATCAAATTCTCTCTGCAGAAAATGAAACGAAAATTTTGTTGTTAGAGAATGGATTCTTTTCTAAGGTAGATTTAGAAAGTCAAAATAAACTTGACCTGTCTAAATACCCCCCGCGCAGTAAATATATGAGTATTATTAATAAAAAATTTGGCGGATCTGATTATGCTTTTATTGGCACAACAGGTAACGTTGCCAGAGAAATGTATTCACTCATGCCCGATACAAATAATTTTTATATGGCAGGTAATATGGGGGGTGCGCTGAGTCTTGGTTTGGGCGGATATCTTGGCGGAAAAAATATAGTAGTCTGTGGGGGTGATGCTGAATTTGTTATGCATCTAGGTGGTATGTCCACTGCTGCGAGATACAAATCTCAAGACTCTGGAAAATTGATTTATATTGTATTTGATAACGAATCGAACAAAAGTACTGGCGGACAAAACTCTTATCAAGAACATCTGAATTATCTTGATATAGCTAAAGGTACTGGATTTAATGTTTGTGAAAAGACAATTGTTGATGTTGATGAGTTTGAAAAAGTATTGCGCAGTGATGTGGAAAACAATCAATTGTATTTTCTTCATGTAAAATGTTCTTATGATGACGAAATGCCTCGGCCGCCTATGAATACTGTTAAAGAGAGTGTGTCGGTTTTTTGTTCTTGATTAGTTGTTATTTGATTAATTCTTAGTCATTGTAAATTAGCGATTGTTTGCTTTTTGTGTTTTCCTCAAAATACTGTTATTTTTTGAGTATGATTAGTCGTTTAAGCTTAAGGCATTGCACGTATGAGCTATAAAGGTATTGTTCTCGCTGGTGGTTCGGGCTCTCGTTTGCACCCATTAACTATGTCCGTAAGTAAACAACTTATGCCGGTCTATGATAAACCAATGATTTATTATCCGGTGTCGGTATTATTGCTCGCAGGTATTACGGATATACTCATCATAACTACTCCGTTAGATGCTGATCTATTTAAGCGATTATTGGGAGATGGCCAAAAATGGGGTGTGAATTTTCAATATGCAATTCAAGATGAGCCGAAAGGATTAGCTGAAGCTTTTACCATCGGTGAAAAATTTATTGGTGAAGACCCATGTTGTTTAGTGTTGGGCGATAACATTTTTTATGGCCATGGTTTAGAGGCAAAATTAGCTCAAGCGACAGCATGTAAAAGTGGTGCAACTGTTTTTGGATATTATGTGAGAGATCCCGAGCGGTATGGAGTGGTAGATTTTGATGCTGCTGGTAACGTATTGAGTATAGAAGAAAAACCAGAAGCGCCAAAGTCAAATTATGCTGTTACTGGTTTATATTTTTTTGATAATCAAGTGATTAATATTGCAAAAAATATTACGCCCTCAGCGAGAGGCGAGTTGGAGATTACTGACGTCCTAAATGTTTATTTAGAGCGTGGTCAGCTCAGTGTAGAAAGGTTGGGTCGTGGTTCAGCCTGGCTGGATACTGGTACACACGATTCCTTACTGGATGCAGCAAATTTTATTCAAGTTATTGAGCAACGACAGGGCCTTAAAATTTGTTGCCCTGAAGAAATTGCTTATCATCAGGGTTTTATTGATGCGAGTCAATTAGAAGCATTAGCCCGCCCTCTTTCTAAAAATGGATATGGTCAATATCTTATACAAGTACTTTCAGCTAAGAGTTAATTTTGAAATTCGAACATAATAAATAGTTGCCAAAATTCATAGTATAAAGCTCTCACTTTTGTTTGTATTAATGATTCGATATATTAAAAAGTAATTACATGACGATAAAAAGAATGAATAGGGATTTATTAATTTTATGATTTATACGCCTAATAATATTTTGGTAACTGGTGGTGCCGGTTTCATAGGTTGTAATTACGTACGTTATGTATTGAAGGCTAATCAATCGGTGAGCGTTGTTAGTCTTGATAATTTGAGTTATGCAGGCTCTTTAAAAAACTTAGAAAATCTGATTTCGCCTGAACGGCATCAATTTATTGAAGGTGATATTTGCAATAAGGAATTGTTGTTATCTGTATTGCGCGATAATAATATTGATACTATCGTTCACTTTGCTGCGGAAAGTCATGTGGATAGATCGATTACAGGTCCGTCAGCATTTATTCAATCTAACTTGGTAGGTACTTTTAATCTATTGGATGCAGCACGTGAAGTCTGGTTAAACGAGAAAAGCTGGAATGTTTCGAATTGTCGTTTTCATCATATTTCTACCGATGAAGTATATGGGTCATTAAATCTTGAAGACCCGCCATTTAAAGAAACAACGAGTTATGCACCAAATTCACCATATTCTGCTTCTAAGGCAGGCTCCGATCATTTGGTAAGGTCATATTTACATACCTATGGTTTGCCCGTAACCACTACTAATTGCTCAAACAATTATGGACCATATCAGCACTCAGAGAAATTTATTCCTACAGTAATTCGTTCTTGTCTCGCACATACTCCAATACCTGTTTATGGAGATGGAACTAATATTCGTGACTGGTTATACGTTGATGATCATTGCAGTGCGATTGAAAGAGTGATTTGTCAGGGTGAAATTGGTGAGACATATAATGTTGGTGGTCACAATGAGTGGTCTAATAACAATATAGTTAAAGTTATTTGCGAATTGTTGGATAAAAAAATCCCATGGGATAAGCCCTATTCTACTTTAGTTTCCTATGTCACAGATCGTTTAGGCCATGATTGGCGTTATGCAATTGATGGGACAAAATTAAAAGATGGGCTTGCTTGGATGCCTTCGCTAGAATTTGAAGAGGGCATTGGAAAAACAATTGATTGGTATCTTGAACATAACGATTTCTTAACGAATAAATGATTGTTTGATTTGGTTATCAAAAGCTTTTCAAGCGGATAAGCAAACCCTTTTCCTCTTTCATCTAGTTAAAAAACTAGATAAGCCTGAATTCAAGTAATAACTGCAAATCTCGTATGTAGCCAGTAATTCCACTGACTGCCCCATGAGTATTAGTACACACTAACATTTATTAGTGTTTTTGGCATTCCTAACGCCAATTGTATGTGGTGGTATCGATATCGGTGTCGCAAGCTTTGATACCAGGGCGTAACATACAAGATTTCTTTGAAACAGACTCAGAGGCAACTGCTAATATACTTTCAAGCAAAGGTGAAGTCACTAGTCAAACCTTTACCACTGCAACTAATGACAACTTTGTTTCTAAAATTGAATGCAAGGCGATCTTGAAAATGGCGGTTCGTGGTTATCATTTTAACGAAATTAAAGGTACGCGATCAGACACTCCTCTTACATAACGCGCTATACAAAATAACCAAGTAAATGTGTTAACTCTTTCATGATTATAAGTTTTTGTGTATGTCAGTAGTAATCTTTATCATCTGCTATTTTGTTTAACTACATATTTAGAACGAAACTTAAACTAAGGATAACAAAACCATCTATTTTCCAATCAGTACTGTAGAAGTGTTAAATCTTACTATTTCTATATAAATTTTGAGTAAATTTTTACAGAGGGAAATCATTGGTATCGCAATCTCAGCTTATCTGGTCCTTGAGCTTGATGATTTTATGATTTCGGGGAGTAAAAGATCGTTTTTGAGGGATATTTAATCACTATTTAAGTGAGAAAGAAGGTTTAAGGTCTACAATCCATTTCGATATAAAGCATTGATTCTCTGCGTAAAATATCAATTAACCAGGTCTATAGGGTCATTAAAGAGCTTGCTTACCCATAGACATATTCAAGACGAAGAAGGTGTATCGCTTTTTGTGTCATTAATTGGCGAAACAAGTATTTATGGCTTTCCTCAAAAATAATTGAGCACAGTGAACATTGTAGAAGTAGTGTTCGATGAGTTACTACGAATGGGTGTTGCTCAGTATATCAATTTAAATTTGTATAACTGTGTATTGAAAAATATTAGATGTTGGTAGATTTGGAAGAACGAAATAGCGAAATTCGAAAATTCGAAACTGATTTCTTTTTCAAGTATGGAAATTCTTTGCGAAGCAAGAGCAGAAGTAGACATTTATTGTTTAGAGGAACATAAAGATGAAAATCAATAATATTTCATTACTAAAAAATTTTAGTGTACTCTTTTTATTGTCAATGCTTAGCGCATGCTTTGAAAACCTTGAGGATGAAATTTCTAATAAAGATACGCTTGATTCACAAATTATTTTACCCGATGGAGAAACGGTGCAGGGAAAAACAGAATTAAGAACAATTGTATCTGATGCTGATTCAGTAAAAAATGTAGAATATTTCGTTGATGCAGAATCAATTGGTTCGTCAGCTGCGCAATTTTATTCCTTAGATTGGGATCCTTATTATTTTTCAGATGAAACAGGGTCAGTAACGGTTAGTATTTTAGTGACCGATAAATCAGATAATGCCTTTTTTGGTTCGCCTCAGGAATTGAGTATCCTCCCTTCAAGCAGACAGTCTCTAAAATTAGAAATTGAAAATGGTCTAATCTTACAAGATAGTAATCAAATCAAGCTTACTTGGTCAGGCCTGCTTGATGCTGAAAAATATTATGTTCAATTGTGGGATGTCTCTACGCCTGATGAACTTATTATTGATCAGGAAGCAAATTTAACTGAACAAAATGTTTCGGAATTGGAAGTTGGTAGTTATCAATGGCGTGTAAAAGCGGCCAATCAATATGACAATTGGGGTGCTTGGACTGATACAGGTAGTTTTACAGTTACTGGGCCGATCGCACTTT
>Ga0316205_10001642_pt1 | contig 26932 bp, 24 predicted proteins | sample 3monthpyrite_MG_FD_204941 | JGI IMG/M metagenome (GOLD analysis project Ga0316205, IMG submission 204941) | Microbial mat bacterial communities from mineral coupon in-situ incubated in ocean water Damariscotta River, Maine, United States -... | ecosystem: Environmental > Aquatic > Marine >... | reverse complement strand
TTCGCTAAGTTACTGTTCACCAAGCAAGAAACCTGATTTGAGTGGGTAATTATCCTTGACAGTGAGGTGTTGCATACCTATAGTGTCAAAAAGTGGCACAAAGTGGAATTTAATGGATCCGAAAGAGGTCCAGGCTGGAGGCAACAAGAACAACAATGTTTCGTGGAGTAAACCAAATCACTCTAGACGCCAAAGGGCGCATGGCGATGCCGACCCGTTACCGGGAACGGTTACAGGAGCGTTGTGCCGGTCAGTTAGTGGTGACAGTGGATCAAGATCATTGTTTGTTGATGTACCCCATTCCTGAGTGGGAAGAAATTGAACGTAAATTGGTGCGCCTGCCGAGTTTGAATAAACAAGCACGCCGTTTACAACGTTTACTGATTGGTCATGCAACTGAGTGCCAACTGGATAGTAACGGCCGCGTACTGTTATCACAGCCATTACGTGAGTTTGCCAGTTTACAACGCCATGCCGTGTTAATCGGTCAGGGTAATAAATTTGAAATTTGGGATGAGCCTACGTGGAATGAACGACGTGATGTTTGGTTGACAGAAGAAGATGAACTTGAACTGCCAACAGAACTTGAATCGCTGTCACTTTAATAGTGAACAGGTAGAACGCGCTTACAAACATGCGTGACGAGGCAATCACAAAAAAATTTGAACATGCACCCGTGTTATTGGTTGAAGTGCTCGAGGCATTGAGAATTAAACCAGAGGGTGTGTATGTCGATGGCACGTTCGGTCGCGGTGGACATGCGCGAGCCATTTTAGAAAAACTGGGACCAACAGGGCAATTGATAGGTTTAGATAAAGATCCACAAGCTATCAAAGCAGGGCAAGCGTTGGTTAAGCAAGACGAACGATTCAGCATAGAAAGAGGTTCGTTCACGATGTTGGAAACGGTTATTCAAAACCGTGGTCTAGAAGGTAAGGTCGATGGTCTCCTCCTCGACTTAGGGGTTTCTTCCCCCCAATTAGATGATCCCTCTCGCGGATTTAGCTTTATCAATGACGGCCCACTCGATATGCGCATGGACAATGAAAATGGATTGTCTGCGGAGGATTGGATCGCGTCTGCCAAGGAAAGAGAAATTAGTCAGGTGTTGTTTGATTTTGGCGAAGAACGTTACGGTAAACGCATTGCACGTGCAATTTGTACTGCGCGTGTTGAACAGCGAATCACAACAACACTGCAGTTGGCAAAAATTATCAGTGATGCGAATCCTTCGCACGAAAAGCATAAGCACCCAGCAACACGTAGTTTTCAGGCGATCCGTATTTTTCTAAATAAAGAATTAGATGAAATCAGCAGCGTACTGGAGCAGTCGGTTAATGTTTTAGCGAAAGGCGGTCGTTTGGCTGTGATTAGTTTCCATTCGCTAGAAGATCGTATTGCGAAACGTTATATACGCAAACAAGTTAAGGGTGACGATTTACCTCGACACCTTCCTGTGACAGTGGATGCATTAAATCAAAAGTTCAAAAATATCGGTAAAGCTGTTCGTGCAGGTGATGAGGAACTTGCCGTTAACCCACGCGCACGCAGTGCAGTATTACGTGTGGCGGAGAAACTCTAATGTTGATGCGCATTAGTGTCATTACATTGAGTGTCTTGGTGATGATCTCGGCCGTTACTGTGGTTTATAGCCGCCATGAAAGTAGAAAGTTATTTGTAGCGTTACAAAGCCAGCAAGAATCACGTGATGCGATGAACATTGAATGGGGAAAACTACAAATTGAGCAGAGTACTTGGGCAACACATTCACGCGTAGCGAGTAAAGCGACGACGCAACTGGGTATGGTTGTACCAAAGATTGAAGATGTACGGATTATTAAAAAATAAATGAATACATCAACCACACAAATTACTTCGCCATGGCGCAATCACTTCCTGTTGGGAGTGTTGTTGTTGGTGTCTGTTATGTTGATGTGGCGGATGGTTGATTTACATGTGTTGCGACATGATTTTTTGCAAGGAGAGGGCAATGCTCGTTCTTTGCGTACAGTGAGTATGGCAGCACATCGCGGCATGATCACCGATCGTCATGACGAGCCTCTAGCGATTAGTACACCAATAGATTCCATTTGGGCCAATCCACAAGTATTAAGTTTACATCGTGATCGTTTGGCTGAGCTGTCAAAAGCCTTGGGTAAAGATACCGATGACCTACAACAACTGATTGGTTCTAAACGTCAACGTGAATTTGTTTACCTTAAACGTCATAGCCACCCCGATCGTGTACAACGTGTCATGGCATTAAAAATTCCCGGTGTTGCCCTGCAGCGTGAATATCGTCGCTACTATCCATCAGGTGAAGTAACGGGACACTTAGTTGGTTTTACAAACATTGACGATGTCGGTCAGGAAGGCATTGAACTCGAACATGATGATTTATTGCGCGGTATACCTGGCAGTAAACATGTTGTGAAAGATCGTCTTGGTCAAATTATTAAAAATGTAGACAGTATTAAGTTACCAGAACCTGGTGGTGTGTTGGCTTTAAGCATCGACCGCCGCATTCAGTATTTAGCCTATAGCGAATTAAAAAAAGCGGTACTGCAACATAAAGCTAAATCAGGCTCAGCAGTCGTGCTAGATGTGGTGACAGGTGAAGTGTTAGCCATGGTTAACCAACCATCATTTAACCCGAATAACCGTAGCCGCTTAAAGGGACGTAACTATCGCAACAGAGCGGTCACAGATGTGTTTGAACCGGGCTCATCATTAAAACCTTTTACTGTTGCAGCCGCGCTGGAATCGGGCAAATACACACCTAGAACAGCCGTTAATACTAGCCCTGGTTATTTCAAGGTCGGTAGTAACACAGTACGCGATAGCAAAGATCTTGGAAAAATTGATGTTGCAACTATTTTGCAAAAATCCAGCAATGTCGGTGCGAGTAAAATGGCACTGTCATTAACACCGCAACAGCATTGGCACATGTTAGCGAGAATGGGCTTTGGTGAAATAACTGGCAGTGGTTACCCTGGTGAATCAAGCGGAATGCTTTCTGATTATCATAAATGGCGCGAGATTGATCGTGCCACACTTGCCTATGGATATGGCATCTCAACAACACTGCTGCAGTTAACCCAAGCGTATAGCATTTTAGCTAATGATGGCATTGCTCGTCCGGTTACGTTAATGCGTGTTGATGACATGCAAAAAGTGCGAAAAAACCAACAACGCGTGATAGAAGCAAGTACAGCTAGACAAATTCGCAAGATGTTAGAACGCGTTGTCGAAGTAGGTGGTACCGGAACGCGTGCAGCAATTAAAAATTATCGTGTAGCCGGAAAAACAGGCACTGTTAGAAAGTCGGGTGTTGGTGGCTATTTAGAAGATCGTTACTTATCTATCTTTGCAGGTATTGCTCCTGTGAGTAATCCGCGATTAGCCATGGTTGTGTTAATCAATGAACCGAATAATGGTGATTATTATGGAGGTGTTGTTGCAGCACCTGTCTTCTCTAATGTGATGGCTGGCGCTTTACGTTTGTTAAACGTAAGTCCCGATAATTTACTGAAGCCAGAATCATTATTGAAAGTTGCCGGTGCTGGAGGTCGTCCATGATGGCCGCTAAAGAGTTAACAGTGTCGGGTTTCCCATTAGATAAGTTGCTAGATGGTTTTGTTGCAGATGATTGCGCGGTGGATGCACATTGCCATGTTGCTGGATTAAGTTTAGATAGCCGTCAAATAGATGAAGGATTTTTGTTTATTGCTTGTCAGGGAACACAGCAGCACGGTTTGGCTTTTGCAGAGACTGCAATTAAAGCCGGTGCAGCCGCGATTGTTTATGAAAAATCGTTAGCGCATCAAGATGAAATTTCTGCTTATATCGACAGTTTGCAGTCGGTAAAAATCCCAATAATTGAAGTCGATAAACTAAGCGTCAAAGTTGGGTTCATCGCAGATCGTTTTTATGGGCGTCCAAGTCAGTCGTTACGCGTGACAGGCATTACCGGTACTAATGGTAAAACATCCTGTAGTCATTACCTTGCTGAATTATTTGCACGAACAAATAAAACCGCGGTGATGGGTACGTTGGGTAACGGTTTATGTGGTGACCTTAAAGCAAGCAGTAACACTACACCTGATGCAGTCACTGTTCATCATTTTATGGCACAGATGTTGGAGCAGGAAGTTAGAGATGTCGTAATGGAAGTGTCGTCACACGGGCTTGATCAAGGGCGTGTAAACAGTGTGCACTTTGATACGGCGATTTTCACTAACTTAAGCCGTGACCACCTTGATTATCACAAGAACATGCAGCAATACGGCTACAGTAAGCAGAAGTTATTTTCGATGCCCGGTTTGCGTTATGCCGTAATTAATGCGGATGATGAATTTGGTCGTGAACTCCTTGAAACATTACCCGACACCGTTCAGTCAGTTGCATACAGTTTAAGTGATGCGATGAATGCTGATGCATCGGTTCTGCGTATTAGTTTGATGCACCTTGGTTGTGTACAAGGCAGCGACCTGCAATTCACAGAAGCCGGATTAAGTATGCAGGTGAGTAGTCCGTGGGGCGACACGGTTGTGAAGAGTTCTTTATATGGGCGCTTTAATGCAGAAAATATTTTAGCAGTACTCGCTGCGGCCTTAACAAAAGGTATGCGGTTAAGCGATGCAGTAGAACGTATTAAGGGGCTCACCAGTGTTGCTGGACGTATGCAACGAGTTGAAGGTACTAAAAAACAACCAACTGTGATTGTCGATTATGCACATACACCTGATGCACTAGAGCAAGTCCTTACCGCTGTTAAAACACATTGTCGTAAAAAAGTTTGGTGTGTGTTTGGTTGTGGTGGCGAACGTGACACAGGCAAGCGAGCATTGATGGGCACGGTAGCGGATGCTCATGCAGATGAAATTGTTTTAACCGATGATAATCCTCGCGGTGAATCAAACGATAACATCGTTAAACAAATACAATTAGGTATTCAGCGCAGCGATAATCTAATTGTTGAACACGATCGTGATTTAGCAATTAACTATGCGATAAAACATGCGTCGAGTGGTGACGTGGTTGTTATCGCAGGTAAAGGTCATGAAGATTACCAACTAATTGGCGAACAACGTATCGCATTTAATGATGTTGATGCTGCGAAAAAAGCACTTAAGGCGCGTCAACAATGAATGCCTGTCATATGCCTTTGTCACAAGCTGCCCAAACTTTAGGTGTGGACTATTCAGGCAATGATATTGAGTTTCGTGGCGTGAGTACAGATACACGCTCAGTTCAAGCAGGTGAGCTGTTTATTGCCTTGCAAGGCGAAAATTTTAACGCGCATGACTTTATTCAAAAAGCAGTTGATGCAGGGGCTGTTGCAGTGATTGTGAGTCAACCAGTAAAAATTCAAGTGCCCTATTTGTTGGTTGATGACACGCGTAAAGCACTCGGCCATCTTGCTAGTGCTTGGCGCGAAAGCTTTAGTTTGCCGGTTATTGCTGTAACAGGTAGTAATGGCAAGACCACAGTAAAAGAAATGATTGCAAGCATTATATCTGTTAGCGGTATGCCGTTAGTGACAAAGGGTAATTTGAATAACGATATCGGTGTGCCACAAACATTGTTCAATATTGAATCACAGCACACTCATGCAGTGATTGAAATGGGCGCTAACCATATTGGCGAAATCGCCTACCTTGCTAGTTTGGTAAAACCAGACGTCGGCGTCGTGACAAATGCGATGTCAGCACATCTCGAAGGTTTTGGCAGTTTAGATGGCGTCGCAACAGCCAAAGGTGAAATGTTTGATAACTTGCCTGCATCTGCAGTAGCGATTATCAATGTTGATGATCAATATGCTGAACAATGGCGTGAGCGTGCACAGCCAGCAAGAATTCTTGGTTTCGGTTTTACTGATATGGCCGAAGTGACGGCTGAGAACATTCAATTCAATCCATTGAAATGGAATACGCAATTTGATTTAAGAACGCCAAGTGGCAACATCGCTATTACCCTACCTTTGGCCGGTCGGCATAATGTTAAAAATGCGTTAGCGGCAGCAGCGGCTTGTTTATCACTAGATATTCCATTGCAGGAAATTCGGCAAGGCCTTACCAATATGAAGTGCGTGAGTGGACGTTTAATGGCGAATGTTTCGCCACAAGGCGCAACCATTATTGATGATACATATAACGCCAACCCTTCATCATTACAGGCGGGACTTGAAGTGTTAGCGATGATGCCAGGTAAACGCATACTGGTTATTGGTGATATGGCCGAGCTCGGTGATAACAGTGAAGCTTTACATTCAGACATAGCCGCTTTAGCGCGTGAAAACGACGTGCAATATTTATTTGCCATCGGTGAACAATCAGCTGCGGCAGTAGAAAAATTTGGTAATGGTGGACAACACTTTAATCGTCATGAAGAACTTGAAGCGTCATTACGGACTGAGCTTGATGAGCACAGTGTAGTGTTAATTAAAGGCTCGCGGCGGATGCATATGGAACGCATTGTCAACGCGATGCACGAGGAACACTAAACGATGTTATACGCACTGACGCAATATTTAGCCGAAACTTACAGTGGATTTAATGTATTCCAGTATCTTTCACTGAGAGCGATTTTGGGTGTACTCACGGCGTTGCTTATTTCCTTTGTGATTGGGCCAACCATGATTCGCCGTTTGAGCGTAAAACAAATTGGTCAAAATATTCGCGAAGATGGTCCTCAATCACACCTAAGTAAAGCCGGTACGCCTACCATGGGTGGCGCTTTGATTATTGTTGCTATCACCATCAGTACCTTGCTATGGGCAGATTTATCAAATCGCTATATTTGGGTTGTGGTGGCAACGACACTCGCTTTTGGTGTGATTGGTTTTTACGACGACTACATTAAGTTAGTCCGCAACGATCCAAATGGCCTTAAAGCCCGTTACAAATATTTTTGGCAGTCTGTGGTCGGTTTAGCCGTCGCTATCTTTCTGTTCAAAACGGCGGTAAGCCCAACTGAAACTACGTTGATCGTGCCTTTCTTTAAAGAAATTTCGTGGCAGCTTGGTTGGTTATTCGTACCACTGACCTATTTTGTCATTGTGGGTACCAGTAACGCGGTGAACTTAACCGACGGCCTAGATGGCTTGGCGATTTTGCCAACTGTTTTAGTTGGTGGAGCCTTAGGTTTATTCGCCTTCTTAACCGGTAACGTCAAACTTGCTAGCTATTTGTTAATTCCCTATGTCCCCGGTGTCGGCGAAGTGGTGATCTTTACCGGAGCAATTGCAGGCGCGGGTCTAGGCTTTCTTTGGTTTAACGCCTACCCCGCTCAAGTTTTCATGGGGGATGTCGGCGCGTTGGCATTGGGCGCTGCAATTGGTGTTGTTGCAGTTGTGGTGCGTCAGGAATTAGTCCTTGTCATCATGGGTGGCGTGTTTGTAATGGAAACGGTTTCGGTGATTTTACAAGTCGCTTCATACAAGTTAACTGGTAAACGTATTTTTAGAATGGCACCGTTGCATCATCATTTTGAATTAAAGGGTTGGCCCGAACCGCGTGTGATTGTCCGTTTTTGGATCATCACCGTGATTTTAGTATTGATTGGATTAGCATCCTTGAAGGTGCGTTAAGCATATGCAAGCAGAGCTACTACAAACATTGATTGTCGGTCTGGGTAAAACCGGGCTGTCTTGTGCGCGCTATCTTGCTGCACAAGGTGAATCGTGTGTGGTGACTGATACACGTTCGCAACCTCCGGGACTGACTGAATTATTGAGTGAATACCCAGACATACCTGTGCATGTTGGTGGTTTCCGAGAAGATGATTTTTCTGCGGCTAAGCGCATTGTTTTAAGCCCAGGTATTTCATTAAAAGATAAACATGTCAGTTCAGCGGTACAACGTGGCGCTGAAGTACTAGGCGATATAGAGCTATTTGCGCGAACCGTTACCGCACCTGTTGTCGCCATTACCGGAACAAATGGCAAGAGCACAGTTACAACCTTGTTATCTGAAATGGCAACAGCATCTGGCCGAAAGGTACGTGCTGGCGGCAACCTAGGCTTACCTGCGCTGGAATTATTAGATAGCGCAGAAACTGATTTGTATGTGCTTGAGCTATCAAGTTTCCAATTAGAAACAACAAAAAGTTTAAATGCGGTCGCAGCGGTGGTGTTGAATGTTACCCCTGACCACATGGACCGTTATGACAATGTCGAACAATATGCCCAGATCAAAGCTGCTGTTTACAACGGTGATGGTGTGATGGTCATTAATAATGACGATGCTGCAGTGAGTAGCATGGCAAAATCGCGGAGGAAAACAATTCGCTTTGGCTTAGCACAGCCAGATGAAGGTGAGTTTGGGCTTATTCATGAAGCAGGACAGACCTTCTTAGGATTTGGCACAGAAAAATTACTCGCAACAGATGAGCTAAAGATACCCGGTCGTCATAACCAATCGAATGCATTAGCTGCACTCGCCTTAGGCGTTGCCATTAACCTTGATATGTCAGCAATGATAGAAACTTTGCGCGGCTTTAAGGGTCTAGCTCATCGCAGTGAGTGGGTAGCTGAACACAATGGCGTACGATGGTTTAATGACTCCAAGGCTACCAATGTTGGTGCAACGGTTGCTGCGCTCGAAGGTATGCCAAGCCCACTGATTTTGATTGCAGGCGGTGATGGTAAATCGGCAGATTTTTCTGAGCTACATGATGTGATCGCAAGTCAGGCGCGTGAAGTTATTTTACTCGGCCGTGATGCAGACAGTATTGAACATGTGATTGACGGTGCTGTGCCTGTACACCGTGCAGTTGACATGAAAGACGCCGTAAAAATTGCGCAACGTATTGCAAAATCAGGTGACAGTGTTTTGTTAGCACCTGCCTGTGCAAGTTTTGATATGTACAACAACTACATGGAACGCGGTGATGATTTTGCCAAGGCTGTTCGTCAGGAGGTGATGCATGGCTAGTATTGCATCACAAGCATCCTTGCGTACGTCACAGCGTCAACCTAGTCGTTTGGAAACGGCCTCTAAATTTGACTTGCCACTCGTGCTTGCCGTGTTAGGGCTGATTGCCTTTGGGCTTATCATGGTGGGCTCGGCATCCATTGCGATTGCGGATAAAGATCTTGGTCAACCATTTTATTATCTGATACGCCAAAGTATTTATGTTGCATTAGGCTTAGGCATTGCCTCAATTGTGCTCTTTATCCCACTGAATGTCTGGGAACGCTTTAGCGCATTGCTGTTAATAACCGGCATGATGTTATTGGTAGTGCTACTCATTCCAGGTGTAAGTCAAACTATCAATGGTAGTAACCGTTGGTTGTCACTCGGCGTGATTAATTTACAGCCATCTGAGTTCATGAAATTGTTTGTGGTGATTTATTTAGCAGGCTATCTGGTTCGTCGTGGTGAAGAAGTGCGTACCCGCGTGTTGGGGTTCTTAAAACCCATGCTGGTATTAATTGTCATCGCTATATTGTTGTTGATGGAACCAGACTTGGGTGCCGCAGCCGTTATTTTTGCTACGGCACTTGGCATGATGTTTTTAGGTGGGGTTAGGTTATGGCAGTTTGGCGTTTTACTAATGCTGGTTTTATCAAGCGTGGCGATCTTAACCATTACGTCGCCATACCGGTTAGAACGTGTTACCGCATTCCTAAATCCATGGGCTGACCCATTTAATAGTGGTTTCCAATTAACGCAATCATTAATCGCTTTTGGTCGTGGTGAATGGTTTGGCTTAGGTCTTGGCGGCAGTATTCAAAAATTATTCTACTTACCAGAAGCACACACTGATTTTGTGTTCGCGATTCTTGCAGAAGAAACTGGTTTATTTGGTAGCCTTATTGTCGTGTCATTATTTTCGTTTATAGCATGGCGGGCATTTAAAATAGCCAATAAAGCACAGTATCTAGGGCTACATTTTGCAGCTTATGTCGCGTTCGGTATAACGCTCTGGTTAACAATGCAGGCGTTTATAAATATTGGCGTCAACATGGGTGTGTTACCAACTAAGGGCTTAACGCTACCGTTAATGAGTTACGGCGGCAGTAGTATGTTGGTGTCGTGCATGGCGGTTGCTTTATTGCTGCGGGTTGATATCGAAACGCGGCTTGCATGGCTTAGCTTCTCGGGTGTTAAACGAGGAGGTCGCCGATGATTACGGGACAACAACGTATCATGATCATGGCAGGTGGCACGGGTGGACACGTATTCCCTGCATTGGCAGTGGCCGATCGTTTGCGTAGTGCAGGTATTGATGTGATTTGGCTAGGAACTGCACGTGGTATTGAATCACGCGTAATCCCTGAAGCTGGGATTGAATTAGCGCTAATTCCGATTGGGGGTTTACGCGGAAATGGCATATTGGGTTGGTTGTTCGCGCCTTTTAGAATTACATATGCAACTTTTTTAGCCATGCGACTTATTCGTAAGTGGCGTCCTCAAGCGCTGTTAGGTATGGGTGGGTTTGTGACGGGCCCAGGTGGTATCGCCGGTTGGTTATTACGTAAGCCATTGTTGATCCATGAACAGAATGCCATCGCAGGCATGACCAATCGTATTTTGGCGCGTTTTGCTAGCGTTGTGATGGAAGCTTTTCCAGGGGCATTCACACCTGGTTTCTGTGCAAGGCAAACGGGTAACCCGGTTCGTTCCGATATTATGGCAATTGCAGAACCTGATAAGCGTTTTGCTAATCGCACTGGTGCGCTAAGAGTCTTAGTGATTGGCGGCAGTTTAGGCGCTTCGATTTTAAACAAGACTGTGCCACAAGCCGTAAAAGAAATGACGACTGATTCTATAGAAGTTCGGCACCAGACTGGCCGTCATGAACAGGAAGAAACTAGAAAACGTTATGCCTCGTTAAACGTAACTGCAGATGTGACCGCCTTCATAAATGATATGTCAGAAGCCTATGAGTGGGCTGACTTGGTTATTTGCAGAGCAGGGGCGTTAACTGTTACGGAATTAGCCAGCGCAGGTGTCGCTTCAATCTTGATTCCTTTCCCGCATGCGGTGGACGATCATCAAACGGCTAATGCACGCTTTCTTGAACATGCAGGTGCAGCAATCTTGATTCAACAAAGTCGATTCACGTCGGAATGGTTAGCGGAATGTTTAAGTGGATTCGTTGATCGCCGTGAACGCTTATTGGCCATGGCACAAGCAGCAAAAGGCCAGGCAAGAAACAATGCTACTGAAGAAGTTGCTCAACTTTGTATGCAAGCCATCAAGGGGGTGCGATGAGCACTAAAGTGCCTATGCAAGAAAACTTGCCACACGTACATAGTCGCATGCAGCACATGCGCCATATTCACTTTGTGGGTATTGGCGGGGCAGGCATGGGCGGCATTGCAGAAGTCATGTTGAACCTTGGCTTTGATGTCTCAGGTTCAGACTTGCAAATGAATGCAATGGCGACACGTCTTAAAGACTTAGGTGCAACAATTTATCTCGGGCATCAACAAAGCAATATTGCTTCAGCAGATGTGGTAGTGGTTTCTACAGCAGTAGAGGCTGAAAACCCTGAAATTGTTGCGGCACATGAAAAACGTATTCCTGTTGTGCCAAGAGCTGAAATGTTAGCTGAGTTAATGCGTTTTCGTTACGGCATTGCTGTAGCAGGCACACACGGCAAAACAACCACAACCAGTCTTGTTGCGAGCATCATGGGTGAAGCGGGTCTTGATCCTACCTTTGTGATTGGTGGTCGTTTAAACAGTGCCGGTGTCCATGCGCGACTTGGTGAAAGTGAATATTTGGTGGCAGAGGCTGATGAAAGTGATGCGTCATTCCTGTATCTGCAACCAGTCATTGCGATCGTAACGAACATCGATGCGGACCACATGCAAACCTATGGTGGTGATTTCGCGCAGTTGCGTCAGGCCTTTATAGATTTTTTACATCATCTGCCATTTTACGGGTTAGCCGTGCTCTGTATGGATGATGAATCAGTTAGAGATATTATTCCTGATTTAAGTCGACCAATACTGACCTATGGATTACATGAAGAGGCCGATTTACGTTGTGAAAATTTGGTGCAAGATGTTGCGGCAACCAGTTTTGACCTAATTCGCACAGGTAAGCCACCGCTTGCCATTCGCCTTAACTTGCCAGGACAGCACAATGTTTTAAATGCAATGGCAGCAATTGCGATTGGTCTGGAACTGGGTGCAACCGATGAAGCCATTTGCAATGCCTTGAGTAGTTTTGAAGGCATTGGACGCCGCTTCCAAATTAACGGCGACATCATAACCAGTGCTGGTACGGTGTTACATGTTGATGATTATGGTCATCATCCACGTGAACTGGAAGTCACTATTGAAGCCGCGCAAGCAGCATGGCCTGGTCGACGCTTAGTCGTAGTGTTCCAGCCACATCGGTATACGCGTACGCGAGATCTGTTTGAAGATTTCACACGAGTGTTATCAAAAGTTGATGTGCTGTTAATGCTAGAAGTTTATGCCGCCAGTGAAACACCGATAGCAGGTGCTGATTCACGCAGTCTTTGTCGTGCCATTCGTACCCGCGGCTTAGTCGATCCTGTACATGTTGAAAATGTTGATGAGCTACATGCAGCATTGGACGCGGTATTGAAAGAAGGTGATGTACTGCTTACGTTGGGTGCAGGCAATATCGGCATGATTGCAGCAGATCTTGAAAAACAATTAGCGATTATTAGTGGAGGAAGTGGCGCATGACTCATTACAAGATGAATCGATTACACCTAGGTGGAGGTGAATCTTTATCAACGTCTTATCGCCGTACTGAACCCGCGTTAAAGGCGGTTAAGAGTAAAGCGTCAAAAACCGCTACGACCAAGAAAGCAAAAGCGACGAGGCAATGTCGAGGATCATGATGGCTGCGCAACAACCAACAAGTTGGCAAGGTGAACTTCTCCATCAAGAAATGATGGCGAAGCATACTAGCTGGCGTGTGGGTGGTCCTGCGGACAATTACTACAAGCCAGCTGACTTGGATGATTTGTGTGTTTTCCTTAGTGAATTACCAGAGCACGAACCATTAACTTGGTTAGGACTAGGCAGTAATTTGTTAGTACGCGATGGCGGTATTCGCGGCACTGTGATCAGTACCAGTGGCTTGTTAAATAACATTACCTTACAAAATGAAACAGAGCTTCATGTTGAAGCAGGCGTTAGTTGCGCAAAAGTAGCGCGATTTGCAGCAAGACAGAATTTAACGGGTGTTGAATTTCTAGCGGGTATCCCCGGCACCATGGGCGGCGCGTTGGCAATGAATGCGGGCGCATTTGGTAGTGAAACTTGGGAAAGAGTTAAAGATGTCACCACGCTTTCTCATACAGGCGAGCGAATTAATCACGAGCGTGATGATTATCAGATTGCATACCGGCATGTGAAAGGGCCTGTGAATGAATGGTTTGTAGCGACAACACTCTCGTTAGAACATGGCGACGCAGATGCGGGTAAACAAAATATTAAAGCGCTATTAGCGAAACGAGCTGAAACGCAACCAACCAAGCAAGCAAGTTGCGGTTCGGTGTTCCGAAATCCTGATGGCGATCATGCTGCACGCCTAATTGAAGCTACAGGACTAAAAGGAAGCTGTATTGGTGGCGCATGTGTTTCAGAAAAACATGCGAATTTTATTATTAACACGGGTAAAGCAACGTCAGCGGATATTGAAGCATTGATTGAAAAAGTAGCCGACACAGTTTTGCAGCAGCATGGCGTGTCCTTGCAGCGCGAAGTTCACATTTTGGGTGAAGCGTTATGAATGCTGCCTCGCAACAATTTGGCAAAGTGGCAGTGTTGATGGGTGGTTTGTCGGCAGAGCGTGAGATCTCTTTATTATCTGGTAAAGCGGTATTAGATGCTTTGCTAGAGCAGGGCATTGACGCTGAGGCGATTGATGCAGGCCATGATGTGATTGAAAAGCTTAGTCAGGGAAATTATGACCGTGTGTTTATCGCCTTGCATGGTCGCGGTGGAGAAGATGGAAAAATACAAGGTGCACTTGAAATCTTGTCGCTGCCCTATACGGGGAGTGATGTTTTAGGCTCAGCGTTATCAATGGATAAATTACGTTGTAAGCAATTATGGCAGTCAGAAAAATTAGCAACACCCGCTTGGAAAGTATTAAAAGACGAAGCGGATTTAAAGAGTGTCGACGAACTTGCATTACCAGTCATGATGAAGCCTGCACATGAGGGTTCGAGCATTGGCATGAGTAAGGTGTTGAATAAGGCAGATATAAAGCAGGCATGGCAATTAGCGAAAAAATACGATGATTCTGTGATAGCCGAACAGTTTATTAACGGCGCTGAATACACGGTTGCCATTTTAGAAGGCAAAGCCTTACCTGTGATTAAGTTAGAAACGGATAATGATTTTTATGACTTTGATGCAAAGTATGAATCAGAGCAAACACGTTACATATGCCCATGCGGATTAAGCGACACAGACGAGCAACAAATTCAGGCGTTAGCTTTAAAAGCATTTACAACGGCAGGTGCGAGTGGTTGGGGACGTGTTGATTTGATGATGGACTCAAATGGGGCGGCATGGTTGATTGAAGTTAATACAGTGCCAGGCATGACAAGCCATAGTTTAGTGCCCATGGCAGCGCGAGCAGCGGGTTTAGAATTTCCTGAGTTGGTTGTAAAAATATTGGCAACGGCGGCATAACATGGCACGTAAGAAATTAAATAAGTTGCATAAAGATAGACAAGCCGAGAATCATGCTGTGATGCATTTCTTAATGACCGGCCTTGGCAGTTTGGTGGTGATTGCACTTGTTATCTGGGGCGTGCTTGAGTTTCAGAGTACACAAACATTGCCTATTAAAAACGTAGAAGTAAAAAGTGAATTTAATCGTGTTACAGAAAAGCAAATTCAAGCCATTGTGGCGAAAAATGACCTAGGTGGTTTTTTTGATACAGATGTACATGCCATCACAGAAAGTATGCGTGAATTGCCATGGTTGGAAACAGTGACTGTTCGCCGTGTATGGCCGGATACTTTGCAGTTAGAAATAAGAGAACGCAAAGCAATCGCCTATTGGAATAAATCGGGATTATTAACAGTGGATGGCGTTGTCTTTAGCCCTAAAGTTGACAGTTACCCGTCTGACTTACCGCAATTGTTTGGGCCAGATGGAACAGAAAAAAACGTGCTTAAAAATTACATTGTCTTGAATGCTGATTTGCAACGGTTAGATTTGAATATTAATGAACTTAAGCTCGATAAACGCAGAGCATGGACTGTGCACCTAGATGATGGAACGATTTTGGATTTAGGGCGGCAGGAAATTAATATTCGCATGCAGCGATTTATAGGTATTTACAGCGATTATATTGCAACGCAGAAAGAGGATATTGAAGTGGTTGATCTTCGCTATACCAATGGTTTTGCAGTGCGATGGAAAAAGAATTTAAAAACAGTAGCCGTTAAGGCGCAGTTGGGATAACTAAACATGTCCAGAAAAACTGAAAAAAATCTGATTGTCGGACTTGATATTGGAACATCAAAGATTGTTGCGATAGTTGGTGAGATCACCGATGAAAATGTTATCGAGATTATCGGTATTGGTTCGCATGTGTCACGTGGCCTTAAGAAGGGCGTCGTGGTCAATATTGAATCTACCGTCCAGTCGATTCAACGTGCAGTTGAAGAAGCAGAACTAATGGCAGGTTGTCAGATTAACTCTGTCTACACGGGTATTGCCGGCAGCCATATTCGGAGCATGAACTCACACGGTATTGTGGCGATTAAAGACAAAGAAGTAACACCTGGCGATGTGGATCGTGTAATTGATGCAGCAAGAGCCGTTGCAATTCCCGCTGACCAGCGCGTACTACATGTGCTGCCACAAGAATTCATCATTGATAACCAAGAAGGCATCAAAGAGCCTGTCGGTATGTCAGGTGTTCGCCTTGAAGCTAAAGTGCATTTGATCAGTGGTGCGATGAGCGCAGCACAAAATATTCTTAAATGCGTGCGTCGTTGTGGACTGGAAGTTGACGATATTATTTTAGAGCAACTCGCGTCTAGTCATTCAGTCTTAACAGAAGATGAAATGGAGTTAGGTGTTTGCCTGGTAGATATTGGTGGCGGAACCACAGATATCGCAGTCTTTACTGAAGGCGCAATACGCCATACAGCAGTGATTCCGATTGCAGGCGATCAAGTCACCAATGACATCGCGGTTGCATTGCGCACACCTACGCAATATGCCGAAGAAATTAAAATTAAGTACGCCTGTGCATTAACGCAATTAGCAGGTGCCGAAGAAACGATTGAGGTGCCAAGTGTTGGTGACCGTCCGCCACGTCGTTTAACGCGCCAAACGTTAGCTGAGGTTGTAGAACCGAGGTACGAAGAACTGATTACCTTAGTGCAGTCTGAATTGCGCCGCAGTGGTTTTGAAGATTTAGTCGCAGCAGGGATTGTGTTAACCGGAGGCACTTCGAAGATGGAAGGTGTGGTTGAACTGGCAGAAGAAATATTTCATATGCCAGTGCGCTTAGGTGTACCACACAGTGTCACAGGCTTAGTGGATGTGGTTAGAAATCCAATCCACGCAACGGGTGTTGGATTATTGTTATTTGGACATGAACAACGCAAGACGGGCAGTATCGAAGCTTTGTCTTCGGGAAATGTAAACGCGCTGTTACAGCGTATGAAAAGTTGGTTTCAAGGAAATTTTTGAGATGGTTATTTTAAAAGTCATCACAAGAGTTGTTTTTAACAATAGTAGTTTTAATAAAGTAGTTCTTAACTGGAGGGGCGATTATGTTTGAATTAATGGATGCGTATAGTCAAAACGCTGTAATAAAAGTAATAGGTGTTGGTGGCGGTGGCGGTAATGCTGTCGAACACATGGTGAGTACTGATATTGAAGGTGTGGATTTTGTTTGTGCAAATACAGATGCACAAGCACTGAAAAACTCTTCAGCAAAAACCATGTTACAACTTGGTACCTCAATCACAAAAGGCCTAGGTGCAGGCGCTAACCCTGACATCGGTCGTGAATCAGCGATGGAAGATCGTGAGCGGATTCGAGAAGTGATCGAAGGCGCTGATATGTTATTTATTACCGCAGGCATGGGTGGTGGTACAGGTACAGGTGCCGCACCAGTGATTGCAGAAATTGCAAAAGAAATGGGCATTTTAACGGTTGCTGTTATTACCCGACCATTTTCTTTTGAAGGTAATAAACGCAGTTTAATTGCTGCAGAAGGCATTAAACGCTTATCAGAAAATGTGGATTCACTCATTACGATTCCAAATGAAAAGTTACTGTCCGTGTTAGGTAAAAATGTGAGTTTGCTTGAAGCATTTAAAGCAGCGAATAATGTTTTACTTGGCGCAGTACAAGGTATTGCTGAACTGATTACACGACCTGGTTTAATCAACGTCGATTTCGCGGATGTGCGAACAGTGATGTCTGAAATGGGTATGGCGATGATGGGTTCTGCAACTGCGCGTGGCGAAGGTCGAGCAAAGGCAGCAGCAGAACAGGCAGCCGGTAGTCCATTATTGGAAGACGTTAATCTTTCTGGCGCACGCGGTATTTTGGTTAATATCACTGCCGGTATGGATTTAACCATTGGTGAATTTGAAGAAGTGGGCGAAACAATTCGTCAGTTCGCTTCGGAAAATGCAACGGTCGTTGTTGGTACTGTAATTGATCCAGACTTAACGGATGAGTTACGTGTAACAGTGGTTGCAACAGGCTTAGGTGAATTGCAAAAATCACAAATGCCAAGAGATGAAGCACCACTACGTGTTGTAAATACAGCTGAATCAGCAACAGCGGATCAACCAGACTATGCTGAATTATCTCGACCAACTGTATTGAGAAATAAAGCGTCAGGCGATAACACCGCACTGGATGAAAGCACTGATTTGGAATATCTGGATATTCCAGCATTTTTACGTCGACAGGCTGACTAACTATTAGCGAGGATTGTAAAAGTAATAGCTTAAAGATGCTGTGCCACGACGGATTCGCCCCCTCAAGTGGCATGGTGTCTTTTCCCTTAATATCAGTCTCTTATGTTTGATTTTGTGGGCTGTGTCACTATGCATCTGATTAAACCCTGTGCTACTATCTATCCAGATAAAACAATGTTTGACTCCTTTTAGCCGCCAGATGAACTAAGCTATTGAAATATAAAAAAATGATTAGGCAGCGTACTCTCAAAAACGTTATTCGTGCGACGGGTGTAGGGCTACATACAGGTGAAAAAATTTACCTGACCCTGCGTCCTGCTGCTATTGATACGGGAATTGTTTTCCGACGCGTTGATTTAGATGTACCTGTAGATATTCCTGCGCGCCCTGAGTACGTGGGTGATACGCAACTATGCACAACAGTTTGCCGCGACGGCACACGTGTTTCTACCGTTGAACATCTGTTGTCAGCGTTAGCCGGCCTTGGCATTGATAATGCCTACATTGATTTAAGCGCCCCCGAAGTACCGATTATGGATGGCAGTGCCGGACCATTTGTGTTCCTTATCCAATCGGCAGGCATTGAAGAACAGAATGCGCCGAAGAAATTTGTTCGTATTAAAAGACCTATTATTGTAGAAGAAGACGATAAATGGGTTAAATTTGAGCCCTTTGATGGCTTCAAAGTCAGCTTTAGTATTGATTTTGATCACCCTGTTTTCCAAACCCATACGCGCACAGCTGAGCTCGATTTTTCGACCACCTCTTTTGTTAAAGAAGTGAGCCGGGCACGTACATTTGGTTTATTGAAAGATGTTGAACAACTTCGCGAGAACAATCTTGCGCTTGGCGGGAGTTTAGATAACGCCATTGTTGTCGACGATTACCGTATTTTGAATGAAGATGGCTTACGTTACGAGGACGAATTTGTTAAACATAAGATCCTTGATGCAGTAGGTGACCTCTATTTATTGGGACATAGTCTGATTGGCGCCTTTAGTGGCTATAAATCAGGTCATGCGCTGAATAATCGTTTGTTGCGAGCACTCATCGCAGACGAAGAAGCGTGGGAAATTGTCACCTTTGAGGACACGGATAATCTGCCGATAGCTTACTCAAAGCCGGTTCAGGCTAACTAGTTACTGGAAAATACAGATTTAACTGCTAGAGTTAAGACTAATCGATTGATTTACATAGAAATAGCAACTTAATTTTTATGGTTTTCTATTTCTAGGTCAGTAGGGACAGGTTCGGCTAATTTGAGCCAGCGTTGACGGAGCTTATCGTCACGTATTGCACAAGCGAGTTCGCGTATTTGTTGAGCGGTTTGCTGGTCCATATGGCTTTTTTTATGTCGGTTAGATGGTTTGGATGTTTGCTGAGGCTGGATTCGAACACTGATTTTTGATGCAAGGTGGTAGCCAGCCTGGCGACGAATGGTTGGTAAAGCGGCAGTTAATTGAAAACGCAATTTTGCCGCCCAAGCAGAGCTATCAGCATGGATAATTAAGTCGTCATATTTGAGCTGAGCACTGAGACAATGTGATTTGCTGTTATCGGGAAGCAATTCCTTAACTGTTGCCAGCAACGCAGAGTGAGCTTGGTTTTGTTTAAGCAACTGTACTTGATGACTTTTAACAGGGCTTTCTGACAAAATGCTCTGAATTGAACGGAATTTTTTGGGTTGCGATTTGGTCACATTAGTTTTCTATTGGGCTGAGTTGTATATATACATAATAACTGGTGTTGGTAGACGATGAACATAGTTTTTTTGTCACACAGTAAAGGCCACGTAGGTAGCGTAAATATCGATCGTAAGAAATTGATATTATTCGGTATTATTGCTTTATTAATTCCTGCAGCCATCATTTATGCCAGTTACAGTCTAGGAAAGAGTGCCACGCAAGCCAGTGATCCCGCCAATATCGGCATGCAAATTGAACTTGCCGCTCAACGCAATGAATTAAATTACGTCGTTGCCGAAGCAGATCGGCATATGAACGCTCTCTCAAAACAATTAGGTAAAGTCCAAGCACGGGTTATCCGCTTAGATGCATTGGGGCGTCGACTCACTAAAATTGCCAAGCTCGATAAAGGTGAGTTCAACTTTGATGAGCTACCAGCGCAAGGTGGCCCAGTTAGCAGTGAGAACTTACAGTCGGTCTCTGTGCCTGATTTCATGCAACAACTCGAAGAACTTTCTAATCAGTTGGATAGCCGCAGCGAGCAGTTAAGCGTGCTTGAAACCATGATGATGAGCAACAAGCTTCAGAAAAAAGTCATTCCTAAAGGGCGTCCAATCTCTAAAGGTTGGATGTCTTCCTACTATGGTATGCGAAATGACCCATTCTCAGGCAAACGTGAGCACCATAAAGGGATTGATTTTGCGGGCAAAGAAGGCAGCAGCGTGAATGTCGTGGCGGCAGGTGTCGTAACATGGGCATCAGAACGGTCTGGCTATGGCAATTTAGTTGAAGTAAATCACGGCAATGGCTTCACAACCCGCTACGGACATAATAAGACAATTACAGTAAAAGTTGGCGATAAAGTGGCTAAAGGCGATAAATTAGCATTAATGGGCTCAACAGGGCGTTCAACAGGCCCACATGTCCATTTTGAAGTGTTAAAGAATGGCCGAAATGTCAATCCAACTAAGTATGTAAATGCCCGATAAAAATAGTGATTTGGCAATAAAATCTGTTAGTTGCACTGTACCTCAAACTCCCCTAAAGTAGCTGCGGAATTTAACTTTCTGATGTTTGTCTATTTGTGTAAATATCAGGTTCTCAATAACGAATTTTCAAATAGCCCCTAATATCATGGTACGTAAGCTTTTACGCAAAGTCTTTGGTAGCCGAAACGATCGGTTGGTAAAGCGTTATATTTCTAAAGTTTCTCGCATTAATGCGTTTGAGCCTGACTTAGAGTCGCTCTCTGATGCCGACTTGCAAGCCAAGACAGCGAGTTTCCGCTCACGCCTAGAAGCGGGAGAAACGCTGGATGACATTCTGACAGAAGCTTTTGCCGTTGTCCGCGAGGCGAGTAAACGCGTCATGGGCATGCGTCCTTATGATGTTCAGATGGTCGGTGGCATGGTGCTACACGACGGGAATATTTCAGAAATGCGTACTGGTGAAGGTAAAACACTGGTGGCTACTTTACCTGTTTACCTGAATGCCTTGTCGTCAAAAGGTGTCCACGTTGTTACCGTGAATGATTATCTTGCCGAACGTGATGCCAAGTGGATGGAACCGCTTTATAACTTCTTAGGTTTAACAGTTGGTATTATTGTCACAGGTATGTCGGCAGATGATAAACGCGCGAGTTACGCAGCGGACATTACCTACGGTACTAATAATCAATATGGTTTTGATTACTTGCAAGATAACTTATCGTTTTCTATTGAAGATAAGATGCAACGCGAATTAAATTTTGCAGTGATTGATGAAGTTGACTCGATCCTGATTGATGAAGCTCGTACGCCATTAATCATTTCAGGTGAAGCAGAAGACAGCTCAGACTTATATATTAAGATTGATAAATTAATTCCCAAGCTTACAGAACAGAAAGAAGAAGATGGCGACGGTGACTATTCATTAGATGAAAAGGCACGCCAGGCTTTATTAACAGAAGCTGGCCATGAGCACATTGAAAATTTATTGGTGTCAGAAGGTATTCTTAAAGAAGGTGAGAGCCTTTACGATGCTTCAAATATTATGATCATGCAGCATGTTGATTCTGCATTGCGAGCACACACTCTACACCACCGTGATGTTCATTATGTTGTTCAGCAGGGCGAAATCATTATTGTTGATGAGTTTACGGGTCGTACCACACCGGGTCGACGTTGGTCTGAAGGCTTGCATCAAGCAGTTGAAGCAAAAGAAGGCGTCACTATTCAAAGTGAATCGCGCACGGTTGCATCGATTACGTTCCAAAACTTTTTCCGCCTCTATAATAAATTATCAGGCATGACAGGTACTGCCGATACGGAAGCGTTCGAGTTCCAACAAATCTATGGACTCGAAGTCGTTGTTATTCCAACTAACCGCCCGATGGCACGTGATGATCGCAGTGACCTTATTTTCCTTAATAAACAGGCTAAATTTACAGCCGTTATTGAGGACATCCGTGATTGTCAGAAGCGTGGCCAGCCAGTGTTGGTCGGTACAGCATCGATTGAAGCCTCAGAAGAGCTATCAAGGATGCTCGATGACGCAAAGATTAAACATCAGGTACTGAATGCTAAGTTCCATGAACGCGAAGCAGAGATTATTGTTGAAGCGGGCCGTCCTGGTGCAATCACAATTGCCACTAACATGGCCGGTCGCGGTACCGACATTGTCTTGGGCGGTAATCTCGACGCTGAGCTTAAAACGCTTGGTGAAGTTGATGAAGCCAAGCGTAAGGCGCATGAGAAAGAATGGCACGATCGCCACGCGAAAGTACTCGAAGTCGGCGGTTTACATATCATTGGTACAGAACGTCACGAATCGCGTCGTATTGATAATCAGTTACGTGGTCGTGCGGGTCGACAAGGTGATCCAGGTTCGAGTCAATTCTTTGTCTCATTGGATGATAACCTGATGCGTATTTTTGCATCTGATCGTGTTGCAGGGATGATGAAGCGCCTCGGCATGGAAGACGGTGAAGCGATTGAACATCCATGGATTAATAAAGCCATTGAGAATGCGCAACGCAAGGTTGAAGGCCATAACTTTGATATTCGTAAGCAACTACTAGAATACGATGATGTTGCAAATGATCAGCGCAAAGAAATTTACAACATGCGTAATGAGTTAATGGCTGAAGATGATGTCTCTGACCGCATTGTTAGCATGCGTGTGGATGTCATCAACAATGTCGTTAATGGACACATAATACCGGGCAGCATTGAAGAGCAGTGGGATATTGATGGCTTGGAAAATGAACTCGAAGTTGAGTTTATGTTGAAGCTCGACATTAAAGACTGGTTAAAAGCGGATGATTCGCTGCACGAAGCAACACTGCGTGAAAAAATCATTGATGAAGCCGTGCGTGTTTACAATGAAAAAGAACAATTAGCCGGCAGTGAAGTCTTAAGACAATTTGAAAAAGCCATGATGCTGCAAGTGCTGGATTCATTTTGGAAAGATCATCTCTCAGCGATGGATTATTTGCGTAACAGTATTGGCCTGCGCGGTTATGCACAAAAGAATCCAAAACAAGAATTTAAGCGCGAAGCATTTGAGATGTTTGCGGGCATGATTGAGCGGATTAAACATGAAGTCATTGCGATGCTTTCTAAAGTTCAAATCCGTGATGAAGAAGACGTTGAAGCTGTAGAAGAACAACGCCGTCGTCAGGGTACAATGACGTTTGAGCATGATGCAGCCGCTGATGTGACTGATGCCGATCCAGCTAGTTTTGAAGCCGAAGCTGACATGCCAGAAAATGCAGATACGCCGTTTGTTCGCGATGGACGCAAGGTTGGTCGCAATGAGCCTTGTCCTTGTGGCTCGGGTAAGAAATATAAGCAGTGTCACGGTAAGTTAAGTTAGCTTTCTTTTGAGTTGTTAGCATGGTTGCGTCCAGCCTTGCCTTCCCTCCTTAGGGGTTCGCTGCGCTGCACCAATGCATCGGTAAGACAAGGCTGACCGCTTAATGTCTGGTAGTTAGGTATAATTCTTTAGCATTTCTCTATCGTCTGATTTTTAAATATCAGAATTTTGATTTCATATGGGACTGTTAGCATGGTTGCGGACAGCCTTGCCTTTCCTCCTTAGAGGTTCACTTCGTTGCACTAATGCGTCGGTAAGGCAAGGCTGTCCGCTTAGTGTCAGATACATATATAGCGATATCTGGTGAATTATTCCGACGCATTGGTGCAGCGCAGCGAATGCCTTGAACCTCTGGAAGAGGTTAGGGTACTCATAATGAAGCTCGGAGAGATTCTGTGGGCATCCTAAGGAGGAATCATTTACCTGATAGCGCGAACCACGCACCGAATTTTCTGATAGCCACCAGAAAGTTTTGGAATGGTATTAATTAAATAGTCTATAATCACCCCTTTACTGAGGATGGATTTATGACTATTGGCCTGACAACACCGCAAAATCTACTTGCTATAGAAGGTATACGCCTTGGTGTTGCCGCGGCTGGCATTCGTTATCCTGACCGTCATGATCTGTTGTTGATTGAAATAGCAGAAGGTTCACAGTGTGCCGCCGTTTTCACAAAAAATGCGTTTTGTGCCGCGCCCGTGCTTGTATGTCGGGAGCATTTGTCAAAATCAGCACCGCGTTTTCTCATTATTAACAGCGGTAATGCCAATGCGGGTCTTGGTAAATCGGGCATGCTTGCAGCTAATCAAAGCTGTGCGGCTGTGGCTGAATTGATGTCATGCGATGCTGAAGCCGTCTTACCTTTTTCAACGGGTGTGATTGGCGAAACGTTCCCAACTCAAACATTGATAAATGCTTTGCCTGCAGCGAAGGAAGCTTTACTAGCCGATAATTGGTTGCCTGCAGCAGAAGCTATTATGACCACTGACACCATCGCTAAAGGGATCAGTGAACAGGTTTCGATTGATGGTAAGAACATAACAATTACAGGTATTGCCAAAGGCTCAGGGATGATACGGCCAGATATGGCGACCATGCTTGCTTACATTGCGACAGATGCCAACGTGAGTAGCGTGGTGCTTGATTTGGCATTAAGACAAGCGGTTGATGATTCTTTTAACCGGATCACGGTTGACGGTGATACATCGACGAACGATGCCTGCTTACTGTTGGCGACAGGAAAAGCCGGAAACGAGCTTATTACTGACAGCAACGCTGAACAGGCTAAGGCATTTTTTGCAGCGGTTAAGAAAGTAGCGAAGCATCTATCAGAATCGATTATTCGTGACGCAGAAGGCGTGACGAAGCTGATCACGATTGAGGTTGAACAAGGCCGCAATGAAGCTGAGTGTGATGCAGTGGCGTTCACGGTGGCGCATTCACCATTGGTTAAAACGGCTTTCTTTGCCGGTGATCCTAATTGGGGAAGAATTCTTGCGGCGGTAGGTCGGGCAGGACTGGATTCGCTCGATGTCGATAGCATTAATATTTATTTGGGTGATGTTTGCATTGTAAAACAAGGCGGACGTGACCCTGCCTATACCGAAGAAGCCGGTCAGGCGGTCATGCAGCAGGAAATGATAACAGTCAGAATCAGTTTAGCGAGAGGGGAGGCGCGTACCAGCGTGCAAACCAGCGACCTTTCCTATGACTATGTACGGATTAATGCTGAGTACAGAAGTTAGTATGACAGCTTCATCCGTTGTTTACGTTGTAGCAGCCGTTATTACCAATAAACAAGGCAAAGTGCTAATCGCCAAGCGTCCGGATGATAAACACCAAGGTGGCTTGTGGGAATTTCCTGGCGGTAAATTAGAAGCAGACGAAACGCGTGAGCAGGGTCTTGGGCGAGAATTGCATGAAGAGTTAGGGATTACGGTTCAAGCTTGCCAGCCGTTAATACAAATTCATCACGATTATACGGATAAATCAGTCATGCTTGATGTCTGGCGAGTCACCGACTTTACAGGTGAAGCGCATGGCAGAGAAGGCCAAGCAATTCGATGGGTATCACCGGATGATTTTGATGACTACGACTTTCCTGATGCCAACCACCCCATTATTAATGCAGCACGACTTCCTAATTGTTACATGATCACGCCAGAACCTGATCTGGATAATTTGGATGAATACTTTTCAAAGTTAAAACAAGCCTTGGAAACAGATATTCGTTTAGTTCAATACCGCGCTAAAAAATTATCGCCTGAGCAATTATTATCGGTTGCGAAAAAGGTGATCCGGCTTTGTGAACAATACCAAGCGAAATGCATTGCAAACATGTCGATAGAGAACGCCTTGGCAATATCGGCGCACGGTGTACATTTAACTAGCCAGCGTTTGTTTGATTTTGACAAGCGTCCTGTCGATGAAACGATTTCATTAGTTGCCTCGTGTCACACAATGGATGATTTGAAACAGGCGCAAAAAATTAAGGCAGATTTTGTCGTTTTATCGCCCGTTAAAGCAACCACCTCACATCCGGATGCGATTCCTCTAGGCTGGGAACAGTTTTCTGACATGGTATCTGAAATTAATCTACCTGTTTATGCGTTAGGTGGAATGAAAATCGATGACGTTGATGATGCTTTGAATGTCGGAGGACAAGGTATTGCTGCAATTCGGAGCCTTTGGCCTTAATTTAACGCAATATTTTCAGGCCGTATTTTTTCTCTGCGAACCTTTGCGCACTCTGCGCCTCTGCGTTGAAAATGTATTAAGGTGTTTTTAGATAAATTTTTTATTGAGACAAAATAACTAGAGTTAATCTTGATTAAATTCATCTGAACCTGATGTTTGTTCAGACATCGGGCTGTCTTCAGCAACGATGCTATAACTGCCGTCTGCCCATGCACCTAGATCAATTAATTTACAACGTTCACTGCAAAAAGGTTTGCTATTAGATACATCAATATTAAACATTTTATCGCATTGCGGACATTTAATTAAATTGTTCATAGTTGGCAGCAACTAAGTAAAAATTCTATATTGTGTTCAGATTGCACTGGCCGTTGCGCGCGATCAACGATTTGCATAAAACGAATCGTGAAACGATGCTTGCCCGCACTGATTTCAGCAAAGCAAGTATGGTCGCGCGGTAAACTAACTCGAATTAACTGGTATGGAATACTGGTATCAAGTGACTGTTGATAAAAACCTGTTACCGCGGTTTGTTTTGTCGTTGTTGCGCCATCGCGAATTAAATTGAGAATCATGCGAATGGCGTCACGGATAGGTAAATAATCAGCGGTCCATTGAACGATGTCTTGAATTCTATCTTCTGCGGGCAACAACAACCATTGATGGTAAACAGGCAGATCAAAGTCACAGTTACCACCTGCAATGGTACTGCGTTGCTGAATGGTGTTTAGAAATTCATTATCACGGATTTTCTGCCCTGGTTGTCCATGGATGGCATGTA
>Ga0316205_10001641_pt1 | contig 26954 bp, 32 predicted proteins | sample 3monthpyrite_MG_FD_204941 | JGI IMG/M metagenome (GOLD analysis project Ga0316205, IMG submission 204941) | Microbial mat bacterial communities from mineral coupon in-situ incubated in ocean water Damariscotta River, Maine, United States -... | ecosystem: Environmental > Aquatic > Marine >... | reverse complement strand
GGGCAGCTTGAATGTTCTTTTGCTACATCAGCGAAATCGGCTCCGCCTTCTATTTGTGTTTTTAATTCATTACATTTTTCTTCTGAATCAACCAATATGTGTCTTGCGCTTGCTGTTGCCATTTTTTTCTCCAGTTACTTTGAGTTTAAACTCGTTTAAAAATTTCTATTTCTTTATCTAAATCTAGTATAAGTTTTTCAACTTCATCTTGTGTGTATTTTTTTTCTGCTTTCGTTCCCCAAACAACACCGGGCCATTCAATATCTTTTTCGTTACGCGCGACTAGGTGAAAATGCATTTGAGTGACAATATTACCAATCGAGGCAAAATTAATTTTATCAACGTGAAAATGCCGTTTTAAAAATGCTGATAGGGCATTAACTTCCTGAAGCATTTGCAATTGTTTTTGTTCCGGCAGCTCATCAATATCAATAACATCTACATTCATTGGTACAATCACAAACCAGGGTAATTCTGCTTTATTCATCAATAAAAGCAAGCTTACTCGCTCATCTTTATCAACATAGTCATGTAAAAAACCAAGCTGAATACAATCTGAAGCGAGGCGACTATCTAGTTGAAAATTTTTCATTCTAAAACGGTTACCGGCATGCCAACTTCATAACGACCAATCGACTCTGCAATAACGTTTTGGCCAAAGTATAATTTTTTGTCATCTTGCCCACAGACACCTTTGCGATACGTTTTTAATGTTTGTAACGGCTCGTCTGCACGTATTCCTGTATTGGGATTAATACTAGGAATAACACAGCGGCTACAAGGTTTTACAACTCTAAGTATCGTATCGCCAATTTGTATTTTCGACCAATCATCTTCCGCAAATGCTTCGCAGCCTGATACCACTATATTTGGGCGAAACTGGCGCATTTCAATAGCTTGTTGACTTGAATTACCTTGCAGAATACGAATATTTAAATCGTCGAGTGACGCTTCGGACAACAGTAAAAAGGGAAAGCCGTCACTAAAAGCCGTTCTATCACCTTGTTTTGCATACTCAAGATCAACCTGTCGGAATTCGTCCTCGTGGAAATACACCAAGCGACATTTTTTATCTAGAAATGTGGACAACCATGTTGCTGCAGTATCACCACAATCAATCGCACTGCACCAATCACCCCAGACGCTTACCGAGCTCAATACGTTATTTTCATCAAGGGTTATTTCACATGTATCCATATTAGGTGCATGTAATTGCACACCCGCATTCATTAAAACTGGTTTAATTAAACACATTCTTGGCAGCTGTCGTTGTGATAAAAATTTACCCGATTCATCAACAAGCATCCAGCGCCTATCCATATGTAAACCAAAACAATCACTTTGTACCGATTGAACACTGACTTGTGCACAAGATTTTACTGGATAAATGGCAAGTTGGCTGACTTTAATCATCTTTTATTTTTTAATACTCTTTAAATAATCCACAAAAAATGGCGTACCTTTTTGTTTTGCTGTTTGTATATTTCGTAAAGGAATTTCTTCAGGATTATTATAATGTTTTAATGCCTGCTCTAAACTATGTTCTCTTAATAGATGCAACATCGGATAGGGCGAAACATTAGTATAATTTTCTGCATCATGTTCTTCCGTACCCTCAAAACGATACAACGGGTGAAAACTGGCAATTTGATAAACACCCTCATAACCTTCCGATACAAGTAGCTCATTCGCTAAATCTAAAAAATCTAAATATTTATTGAATGTCTTAAGGCTACTAGAATATAAAATAAAACTTGTTTCTATATTTTGATTGTCATCTAAAAATTGACACTGCTGAATTAGTTTTTCTAGGCTTTTTTCTACTCTCGTTGATGAATCAACATAATAATGAATTTTATTCTGTTGAAAAACTTTTTTAGCGAAGGGGCAAAAATTTAAATCAATAACAACATCATCTAACCATTGCTTAGTTTCATGAACAATAGCTGACTCACTCATTATTCTAGCTTCTTACTTAAGCAAAGCTTTAATTTGCTTAACAACACTTGGATCATCCCAATGGATCGCTGCATTTACGCCATATTTAATTTTACCATCTGTGCCAATAATAAAGGTAGAAGGGAAGACAAGAACATTCCACTTTGCTGACTGACGACCTTCAGGGTCAAGTAATACAGAAAAATCGACATTCACTTTTTTCATAAAATCAGCAACTGTTTTTTGATTTTCACCATAATTAACAGAAATTAATTCAAATTTTTCATCTTGCATTTTTTCACGTAAATTGTTCAACGATGGAATCTCTTCAACACATGGTGGACACCATGTTGCCCAGAAATTAACAACGGTTACTTTTCCTTTATAATCGTTTATCTTTATTTGCTTTCCAAACACATCAACTAAATCTAATAGATGAGGATTAGGATCCGCTTTAAATCTTTTTAATTTAATATCTAATATTTTAGATTTCTTTAGTGTTTTACTCTTTAATACAGCAGCTTTAATGGGCTTTTCTGTTTTAGTTAATAAATTAATTGCCGATACAATTTTACGTGGCATTAATGCGTTTTGCTTTAAAGTTTCGGGCTTTACGTCTCCCGTATAAAAAATTCCATTGACACCCTTCAATATATTTATATATACCTGTGAACCACCATCTTGTAATTTCTTGAGTAGTTTCTTAACCTGCCAACGATTACTTCTTTTCCCTCCCTGATATATCATCAATGGCATATTTGTTGCGTCAGTAATATTAACGAATTCTGGCTCTAGCCCTAATTCAGGAACATGTGAATAGAGCTCTGGGGAAAATAAAATCGCACCTTGTAAATAAGATGCCTTACCTTTATGTTCTACTTGCCACATTCTTATGGCTCTTAAAACAGGAATAGCACCGTAAGACCGTGTTAATAATGTAATGTTCTTATTTGTTTTTTTATAAGCATACTCAATTAAACCCGCTAAATACTTACCATCAAGTGATCGCATCGTTGAAGTGCTTTTTGGCAAAAACAAACTTTCTGATAAATCGACATGCCAGACCTCAACGCCTAATGTTGCTAGCTTGTCTGACATAATCATCTCACGTTCTTTAACACCAAAACCCGGCGCCACCCAAATTATCAAATTAGAATTAAAGTTAGGCCCTTGAGCAAAAATTCTTTTAATTGATAATTCTTGTTCTAGTACCGTAACATCTAATTCTTCGATATTTGCTGCATTCAAATAGGAAGAAAACAAAAAACTCAACAAAATAAATGCCGTGAATTTATAAATCATTATTTGCTACCCATTAATTGGTTAAGTTTAACTTCACGTTGTTGTTTTCCTAAATCCCTTAACTGCTCAATCTTTTTATAAAACAATGTATAGTCATGGCTTGATTGTTCAAACAATTTTGTCAGTGCTGGCACCCAATTATTATATGTCGCAACTAATGCTAAATGCGCATTGTTCAGGGGTTGTGACATCCATTTATCGTAACCGTTATATCCTTCCCAACGTTTTTTAAATTTTTGGTATGCATTTTTTAATTCTTTAAAAGCCATTTTTTTATTACGCTCTAAAATGCTATTACTCTGCTCTGATGCATATACGTTTTTTAACTTTACTTGCGCTTGTTTTAATACATTTTTAAAATCTTCATCTCTCTTTTTAGCTACAACATAATCTGCGTAGAGCTGTTGTTTATCAACAAGCGTAAACCAATGTTTAATTCCTTGTAGTTCAACGGTTGTTGCAAAGGCTTCATTAAAAGCGGTGTCACTATCGGCGTACATTTGTTGGTGTGCAAGTTCATGAAAGATTATACCTATGCGATAAGCTTCTGATTTATACAACATCGTATTTAATAATGGGTCATCAAACCAACCTAATGTTGAATAGGCTTTCGTACCCGCAACATAGACGTCCATATTTTTCTTTCTTAATTCAGCAGCAAAGTCCTCAGCGCTTTGTTTAGAAAAATAACCACGATAACTTAAACAACCAATAATGATAAAACACCACTCTTTGGGTTTAATAGAATAGGCTGGGGTAGCAACCACCGTCCACACAACATAATCACGACCAATATCAGCGTAATTTTTATAGCTATCATTTTCAGGTAATTTTAAAACCTCACTAGCAAATTGACGCGCCTCGTTTGCATTAATTAAGCGCAGCTTTGTTTCGTGCGTTGTTTTCGGGTCATCGATCACTTCTTGAATTGGCCGCTGTTTATCAATAATTTCACTATGCCCTTCAATCTTTTCCCAGTAATAAGCTAAGCTAGAACATGCTTGTAGTAAAAAAGCAAAAACAACTAACAAGCTTATCCGAATCATAACGGCCAACGACTCCGTTCACTTACCAATACAAAAACTAGAAAAAATCTCGCCAAGTAAATCATCGCTACTAAATTCACCGGTAATTTCTGACAATGCTTGTTGAGCCATTCTTAAATCTTCAGCAACCAATTCTCCAGCTTTAATCTCAACAAGCTGTTGCTTTGATTGAGCTACATAACTTTCTGCACGCTCCAACGCAATTAAATGACGACGTCTTGCTAAAAAGCTACTTTCATTCGTTTTTTCAAAGCCCATACTTTGTTGCAAATGTTCACGTAATAAGGATAAACCATACCCTTTTTTTGCAGATAGCTTAATGTGCGTTTGCACGTCTTTGACTGTTTCTGTTTGCCCGCTTATATCTGCTTTTTGCTCAGTTAAATCTATTTTGTTATGAATAACGGTAATCGGTAAAGTTTTAGGTAATTTTTGTAAAATATCGTTGTCCTCTTGGGTAATCCCTCTTCGGTCATCAACGAGAAGTAAAATTCTATCGGCTTGTTCAATTTCTAACCACGCTCGCCGAATCCCTTCTTGCTCAACCTTATCTACCGACTCTCTTAATCCTGCCGTATCAATAATATGTAGTGGTAAGCCATCTATATTGATTTCTTCTTTTAAGACATCCCGGGTTGTACCTGCGATTTCGGTTACGATGGCGGAATCACGGCCAGCAAGTGCATTCAGTAAACTCGATTTGCCTGTATTTGGCTGACCAACAAGAACGACGCGCATACCCTCCCTTAGCAAGACCCCTTGCATGGCTTCGTGCATTATAGCGACAAAAGACCCCAATATAGCCTCAATTTGGCCGAGGATAACACCATCTGATAAAAAATCTATCTCTTCTTCTGGAAAATCAATGGCTGACTCAACATGCATTCGCACTCTAATCACCGCTGTCACTAATTCATGTATTTTAGTCGAAAAAACGCCTTGTAGTGACAATATTGCTGATTTGGCTGCTTGCTCAGAGCCCGCTTCGATTAAATCAGCAATAGCCTCAGCTTGTGTTAAATCCATTTTGTCATTTAAAAATGCTCGTTCTGCAAATTCACCCGGTTTTGCTAAACGAGCACCCAGGTCTATGCATCGTTTTAGCAACCTATCCAGCACGATTCGGCCACCATGGCCCTGTAACTCAACAACATCTTCTCCTGTAAATGAATTCGGACCAGGAAAATAGATGACCAAACCCATATCAATCACAAGATCCGCTTCATCTCTAAATGGTATATATTCCGCAAGGCGGGGTTTCGGGAGCACTTTAACGATTTTTTTACCAATTTCAGCGGCATACTTACCAGATATACGCACAATACCGACTCCACCCAAACCACTCGCTGTGGCTATCGCTGCAATCGTGTCCAATTGTTTCCCTTCTATACTCTCTTGCATACCCGATTTAACTTTCCTAAATTTAATATTTATTTATCAAGGATAACGCTTTTGTGTCGATATTATAAAGAGTCAATTCACTTATTCACGACTACTTAAGGAATCATAATAATGATACTGAAAAATAAGCTTTTTACATCGCTATTACTTTTATTCACTCTGCAAGTTTATTCATCGTTAACTTTTGCTAATACTAAGCCTGAAAATATTCTTAATGTTGTCATCCATGTTAGCCACAGTAGCAAGCATATTTATGAAGCTGCTATTAATAATGCACGCCACATTCAAAACCGTTATGGGGATAATGCCAACATTGCTATTGTCGCAAATGGTCCCGGTGTCGGATTTTTAAATTCAAAAAATACCTATGTCAGTAAGGTTAAGGATTTACTTAATGCTGGGGTAACATTTTCAGCTTGTAATGCTACCATTGAAAAATTGAAAGCTGAAAAAAAAGCGATTCCTATTATTGACGGTGTAGAAATTGTCCCCGCAGGTATACTTAAAGTTCTAGAATTACAACAACAAGGTTATTTATACCTACAACCATAATAGTCTCCCTCAATAGCAATACACCAAATAAAAACCCCTAAGGCAATTGCTTACCTTAGAGGTTTATATTCTTAAATCGATGCTTGTAATATGCTATTGATTATTTACTAGCACCAACAATTTTATTGGTTATATACCATTGCTGAGCAATCGATAACACATTATTTACAACCCAATATAATACTAAGCCAGCAGGGAAGAACATAAAGAAGATACCGAATACAAAAGGTAACGCCATCATCACTTTAGCTTGCACAGGATCAATTGGAGCTGGATTTAGCTTTTGTTGAATAAACATACTAACACCCATCAATATAGGCAGAATCAAATACGGATCAGCAGCAGACATATCTTCTATCCATAAAATCCAAGGTGCCTGACGTAACTCTACGCTTTCGAGCAATACCCAATAAAGCGCAATAAAGACCGGAATTTGTACCAATATTGGTAAACAACCACCCAACGGATTTATTTTTTCTTTCTTATACATTTCCATCATGGCTTTATTCATGCCGGCACGATCATCTGCAAAACGTTCTTTCATCGCTACCATACGTGGTTGTACCGCACGCATTTTTGCCATTGATTTATAACTAGCTTCTGATAATTTATAAAACATGAGTTTTATCAAAATTGTTAAAAAGATAATCGCCCAACCCCAGTTACCGACAACACCATGTATTTTCGTTAGTAACCAGAATATTGGTTTTGCTATAATGGTTAGCACTCCGTAATCAACGGTTAATTCTAAACCTTCAGCAATTTTTTCAAGTTGCTCTTGATCTTTTGGACCCGCATAAAAAGTTGTGCTAAATGTTTGCTTTGATCCGGGCGCGACATGCGTTTCGTTCTTATCTCTAAAACCAATGGTATAAACAACATTTCTTTGTTTATAGGTTGTATAAAATATTTTAGCCTGTTCTTTCTCTGGTACCCATGCACTTAAAAAATAATGCTGGATCATCGCAGCCCAACCACCGGTGATATCTCTTTTTAAGTTACTATCAAGCATGTCTTCAAAAGAAATTTTTTCGTATCGCTCTTCTGGTGAATATAAAACACCACCCATATACGTATAAATAAATTGAGACTGGTCAACTTCTGATACTTGTGTTCGTTGTAATTGGTAATAAGCATTACCACGCCATGTTCTTGTTGAATTATTTTGGACGGTTTGTTTCACATCAACTTTATGACTACCACGATAGAAGGTATAAGTTTTAGTAAATTGAACGCCATCTCGGCTCATCCAATATAAATTTACATCCATCGAATCTTTAGATTCCTCTAGAACATAATTAGTGCGATCAGCTTTATATACATCTAAATGATTAGGAGCTGAGATAATTGTATTAGCATCAGCACTTTTTCCAGTGAAACCACTTTGCGCGACAAAAACTCGTGGCAAGGTTTCGTTCATTAATAAAAATGGATTTTCAGGTTCATTGAGTTTAGCAGGGTAATCAAGTAATTTTACTTGGCGTATATCACCACCAACCGTATTAATTGTAATGTCGAAAACATCGGTTACAACATGTATTGCTTGACCTTGTTTGAAAATATCGCTGCTTTGTTCCGTAGGTACTGTTGAACTTGTGTTTGCAGATTGAGGTGTTGACTCTGCAACAGGTATTTCATTGTTTGGAGTGGTTCCTTTGCTTGTCGGGCTGCTTGGAACTGCGCCTGATTGATTCGCTTGTGTAACAGTTGAAACTGTCTTCGAGAGATCCTCAATCGCATGATCCTGTTTCCATGCATCAAACATTAAAAACATAATAAATGCTAAAGCAACAAATAACATTAAACGCTGTTGTTCCATACTCTTTACAACCTTCTTAAATTTTTATTTCTCAATGATTACTTTCTGTATTTTTTTCAGTTACATTTTCAGGTACTGGGTCAACACCGCCCTCAGCAAAAGGATGACACCGACATATTCTTTTTGTTGCTAACCAGCCACCCTTTGCAACACCATGAATTTTTATGGCTTCTTCTGCATAACTTGAACAACTGGGATAAAACCGACAACGCGGACCCAATAATGGACTGATCACATAACGATATATTCTTATAATTAATAAGAAGGGATATTGAAGTGCTTTGCTAAATGTTGCCATTGCTGTTCGAGTACTGTTCTAATTTGCTGGGAAGTTGCTCCATTAGCCGCTTGCTTCGCAAGAACTACAATATCTAAACCCGCTAATTGTACCTTATGTAAGCGAAAACTTTCGCGCACAATTCGTTTAAATCTATTTCTTCTTACGGCTAATTTTATATTCTTTTTCGCTACGGCTAAACCCATTCTTGCTGGGATTACTCTATTCGAATTAATAAACTCTTCAACGGAGCCATTTTTACTTAAATTATTTTTTCTGACGAGAATAAGCAAATACGCATGATGGCGTTTATACGGTTTCTCAAAGACAGCACTAAATTGTGTAGAGGTAAGAAGTCGATTCGCACGAGTAAACGACCCAGTTCGCGCGACTTTATTAGTAGTTTGTGTCACGGAATCAACAGTTGGATCTTTATATGGTTGATTTAAACAGGGCTGCTTAAAATAGGATTCTGCCACATGATAATCCGAAATGGACACGACAGAATTTTATTCAAGAATTAGGCGCTTAAACGTTTACGTCCTTTTGCACGACGAGCATTAATAATGGCACGGCCACTTTTAGTTGCCATACGTGCACGAAAACCATGTGAGCGAGCACGTTTTAAAGTACTTGGTTGAAAGGTACGTTTCATCTTAATATCACCCGTTAAAAATCAAAAAGTTACTAGCTATCCTTTCGATCTCAATGTAATCGAAAGTTTCGCCAAAAAAGGCAGGCAAGAGTACTGTTTATAGGCATTTATGTCAACCAGTGTTTAGATAAAAAACGGCTTTATTGACTAGTTAAAAATACATAAATTTCATCACGCAATTTCTATTTAACTGTGGATAACTTTTTTCGTCAGTGTTACATTTATCTTTTCAACGGTCTAATAAAATAACATTCTCCGCAATGTCTTTTTCACCGTATATATTACTATAACTCATTAATAATAAAGAAAATTCCTTTGGGGGAGTGTATTGCAATCACTTTGGGATCAATGCCTGGATCGTCTGGAAGGGGAGCTTTCTCCTCAACAATTTAATACATGGATCCGCCCTCTGCACTTTGTACTCGACAATGAAGATGCCCGGTTACTTGCTCCCAATAGTTTCGTTCTTGATACCGTCAATGAGCAATTTAGTCATCTAATTAATGGCATTATAAGTCAACTCGAGCCTAAATTTATCACACCCATTAAAATACTCGTTGGCAGCCACGAGGTTGACTCTGCTGTTAACCGTCAAAGCGAACAAAGTTCAAGACAAGAGCAAGCAAGTAGTTTTGCTCGCAAAAATGGCTTGAACCCAAATTTTACCTTCGACTCATTCGTAGAAGGCAAATCTAACCAAATGGGGCGGGCGGCTGCTACACAAGTTTCGCAAAACCCAGGTACCGCCTACAATCCATTATTCATTTATGGTGGTGTGGGTTTAGGTAAAACACATTTAATGCATGCGGTCGGTAACTTAATAAAGGATCACAATCCTAAATCTAATGTAGTTTATTTACATTCAGAACGTTTCGTTTCAGATATGGTGAAATCTTTTCAGCATAATACGATAAATGAATTTAAACGTTATTATCGTTCTGTCGATGCACTATTAATTGACGATATTCAATTTTTTGCTGGAAAGGGCCGCTCTCAAGAAGAACTATTTCATACCTTTAATTCGCTACTCGAAAATAACCAACAGATCATCATGACCTGCGATCGTTATCCAAAAGAAATCGATGGACTTGAAGAACGACTTAAATCTCGTTTTGGTTGGGGATTAACCGTTACGATTGAGCCACCAGAATTGGAAACACGTGTTGCAATTTTAATGAGTAAAGCACAGCAAACAAATATTGATCTTCCTGAAGAGGTTGCTTTTTTCATTGGAGAACGAATTCGCTCAAATATCCGTGAACTTGAAGGAGCCTTACGTAGAGTGATAGCGAATGCCAACTTCAGCAATAAACCCATTACTCTCGATTTTGCAAAAGAAGCATTGCGTGATTTATTATCTTCTCACGCAAAAATGATTTCTATTGATAACATCCAAAAAACGGTGTCGAGCTATTATAAAATTCGCACTTCAGATATGCATTCAAAACGTCGAACACGTTCAGTAACACGGCCTCGACAATTAGCGATGGCACTTTGTAAAGAACTCACAAATCATAGCTATCCAGAAATCGGAGATGCATTTGGTGGTCGAGACCACACAACTATTTTACATGCATGTCGCAAAATTGAAGAACTTAAAGAAGAAGATCCCATTATTGATGAGGATTATAGAAACTTACTAAGAACACTGAGTACGTAGTATTCCTTATATATAGTACATAACTTGTGGATAAAGCTTGCAAATATAACGAACAAGCTGTGGATAACTTTTATGGTGACATATTCACTTACTTATGCACATTTTGTCCACAGGCAATGTAATAACTACACGATAGTTACACACAGATATTAAATTGAGTCAACACATTGATATATAAAGGTTTATAAGACTTATTAACAGAAATTTAATTCCTAATAATAATAGTAATTATTATATATATATATATTTAATTAAAGACAACCTATAAAAGAAAATACTGTCTAGACAGAGGATGTAATAGTAAAAATGAAAATTAGTATTCTAAGAGATGATATTTTAAAACCACTTCAGCACGTAGCAAGTGTTGTAGAAAGAAAGCAAAACTCTCCTATATTATCTAATCTTCTTGTTAAAGTTGATAACAATAATCTTTCTTTAACTGGAACTGATTTAGAAGTTGAGATGATTATTAATACTGAGATTGAATCTAATGAAACGGCTGAAACAACTTTACCCGCAAAAAAATTCTTAGATATTTGTCGTACTTTACCTGATGGCGCAAATATAAATATAAATATTGATTCTAACAAAGCTATTATTCGTTCAGGAAAAAGTCGTTTTACGTTATCAACATTACCGGCAAACGAGTTCCCTCAAAGTGAAGCCCTTAATGTTTCTCAAGAAATAACATTAAAACAATCAACGTTTAAAAAGCTTATTGATCAAGTTCAATTTTCAATGGCACAACAAGATGTCCGTTATTATTTAAATGGTCTGATGCTAGAAATTGATCCCCAGCATATTGTGACTGTAGCAACAGATGGACATCGACTTGCTATCTCAAAAGAAATTATTGAGACTGGCGTTACTGAACAACGCCAAATAATTATTCCTCGCAAAGGTGTTAGTGAGTTATCAAAATTATTAAATGATTCAGATGATCTTATAAAACTTCAGTTAGGTGATAATTTATTAAAAGCTACTCTGGGTGCAATTACTTTCACCTCAAAACTTATAGATGGTAAATTCCCTGACTATAATCAAGTTCTTCCCTCAGATAATGATGCAATTTTAGAGTGTTCTCGAGATGTATTAAAACAAGCCTTTAGTCGGACCTCAGTTTTATCAAATGAAAAATATCGTGGGATGCGTCTAACCTTAAGCGCAAATATGTTAAATGCTACGATAAATAATCCAGATCAGGAAGAAGCAGAAGAAGAAATTGAAGTAATTTATTCCGGTGCTGAATTTGAGATAGGTTTTAATGTTGCTTACTTTTTAGATGTATTAAATACACTTAAAGATGAGAATGTTGTTATTAAGTTTAAAGATGCTAATTCAAGCTGCATGATTCAAGCAAAAAATGATGATACCTGTAGCTATGTCATCATGCCAATGCGTTTATAAGTACTACTTTAAAATTAGGTTATTTTTGTGAGTTTAGTACAGGTATCACTTAAACATGTGCGAAACCTTCAAGATTGTGATTTAAAACCTAATTCACGCTTCAATATTATTGAAGGTGCAAACGCCAGTGGTAAAACAAGTCTTTTAGAGGCTATTTATCTTATTAGCCAAGTTAAATCCTTTCGTACACATCGTATCAATCATATTATTCAGCATAAAAAAAACGAAATGCAGGTTATTGCAAAATACCAGGACAATACGGATTTTACACATGCAATTGGCTTAGGTCGTAGCCGTAGTTCAACCAAAATTCATCTAAATAAATCTGTTATTAATTTAAGCTCTAAACTGGCAGCACTCGTTCCTATTCAAGTTATTACGCCAGAGTCACATCGATTGCTTGAAGATGGGCCTAAATTTAGGCGTCAATTTATCGATTGGGGTGTGTTTCACGTGAAACATGAATTTTTACAAACTTGGAAGTCATACCACAAAATTTTAAGACAACGTAATGCTGCATTACGTCAAAATCAATCAGAGCAGCAAGTAAAAAGTTGGGATCAGCCACTAATCGAAGTTACTGAATTGTTTCATCAATGTCGTATTGAGTATTTACAAGGGTTAACTCCAATTATTCAACGCTATACTGAACAACTGATAAGCGAAGATATTTCAATTGAATACCAGCCGGGATGGGGTAAATATTTAACTTTTGTTGAGGCATTAAGCAATAGCTATAAACAGGATTGCCAATTTAAACATACCCGTGTTGGTCCGCATCGTGCAGATTTGGTGATGAAATCCCACGGAGTAGCGGTCCAAGTCGGTTTATCACGTGGCCAACAGAAACTATTAGTTTGCGCACTCCGATTGGCACAAATACAGTATCTACAAGCTCAGTCTCAACAATCTTGTATTATTTTAGTCGATGACCTACCTGCTGAGCTAGACGAAATACATCGACAGGCTTTAATGACATTACTGAATGATACAGAGGCACAAGTTTTTGTAACAACAACTGATGCAAAGCTTCTCGATTTAGATTTAGCGGTATCAAAAACAGTGTTTCACGTGGAACACGGGGCAGTAAAAGAAGTGGTATACTAAGCGTAATTCTTACTAGAGTGTTTAATTTGAACATATCAGTAAAAATAACTAACAAAAACCAGTGGTTTATAAGGAAAAAAGCATGGCTGATCCGACTTATGATTCGTCCAATATTAAGGTTTTAAAAGGTCTTGATGCAGTTCGCAAACGCCCCGGTATGTATATTGGCGATACTGATGATGGTACAGGTTTACACCATCTTGTTTTTGAAGTTGTGGATAACTCGATTGACGAAGCGCTAGCAGGTCATTGTAGTTCGATTGATGTCATTATTCATGCAGATGGTTCTATTTCTGTAAAGGATGATGGTCGTGGTATTCCCACCGATATTCATGAAGAAGAAGGTCGATCCGCAGCTGAAGTTATTTTAACTGTCTTACACGCTGGCGGTAAGTTCGATGATAATTCCTATAAGGTTTCTGGTGGTTTACATGGAGTGGGTATTTCCGTTGTAAATGCGTTATCCGAAAAACTTAAACTAACGATTTGGCGAGAAGGTAAAAAACACGAACAAGATTATTCAAATGGTGACCCTATTACTGAATTAAAGGCAATATCAGATACCGATAGAACCGGTACAGAAATTCGTTTTTACCCCAGTCATGAAATTTTTACCACGACCGAATATCATTACGATATTCTTGCAAAACGCTTACGTGAATTATCGTTTCTAAATTCTGGTGTGTGCATTACGTTGACAGATGAACGAGATGATACCAAAAAAGATAAGTTTGAATACATTGGTGGTATTAGAGCCTTTGTTGAACATCTCAATAAAAATAAAACACCATTACATGAAACGGTTTTTTATACTGAAAGCTTAAAAGATGATGTGATGGTAGAAGTGGCAATGCAGTGGAATGATTCCTACCAGGAAAATATATTCTGCTTTACGAATAATATTCCGCAGCGAGATGGCGGAACGCACTTAGCGGGTTTTCGCGGTGCATTAACACGAAGCTTAAATAATTATATTGAGCAAAGTGGTGTGGCTAAAAAAGCTAAAGTAAATGTAAGCGGTGATGATGCACGCGAAGGTCTAACAGCTGTATTATCAGTAAAAGTACCCGATCCTAAGTTTTCATCACAAACAAAAGATAAACTGGTTTCTTCTGAAGTAAAAGGTATTGTTGAATCAACAGTTGGAGAAAAACTTCAAGAATTCCTATTAGAAAGCCCTGCAGATGCTAAGGGAATTGCAAGTAAAATTGTTGATGCTGCTCGTGCACGTGAAGCGGCGCGTAAAGCAAGAGAGATGACTCGGCGAAAAGGCGCACTTGATATAGCAGGCTTGCCAGGTAAGCTTGCTGATTGCCAAGAAAAAGATCCTGCCCTTTCTGAATTATTCTTAGTGGAAGGGGATTCCGCTGGCGGTTCAGCCAAGCAAGGGAGAGATAGAAAATACCAAGCCATTCTTCCTCTTAAAGGTAAAATTTTAAACGTTGAAAAAGCACGTTTTGATAAAATGCTTTCCTCTGTTGAAGTTGGCACGTTAATTACTGCGCTAGGCTGCGGGATTGGACGAGAAGAATTTAAGCTCGAAAAACTACGTTACCACCGAATTATTATTATGACGGATGCCGATGTCGATGGATCACATATCCGTACTTTATTGCTCACCTTCTTTTATCGTCAAATGCCTGAGCTTATTGAAAATGGCTATATATATATTGCACAGCCACCGTTATATAAAGTGAAGAAAGGCAAACAAGAACGTTACGTAAAAGACGATGGTGAGTTAAACGAATACTTATTACAAATTGCGCTTGATAATACAGAATTGTTTGTTGATGCTTCAGCACCTGCAATGTCGGGTGTTGCGTTAGAAACAATAGCAAAACAACATGTGATAGTTATACAAAGTATTAATCGATTATCAAGACGTTACTCATCAAAAGTATTGCGCTTAATTTTAGAGTTACCAACTCTAAGTTTAGAAGATTTAAATAATAATAGTTATATGCAAACTTGGTTTAAACAATTAAATGAAAAGATAAAGCTCGACGAATCATTGCAAATACACATTGAGTTTGAAGCACAAAGTGAAGCCGGTGTTTGGGAAACAAAAATTATAGAAACACGCCATGGCTTAGATTATGAAAAAACAATGAAGCCAGATTTTTTTGAGTCTGGTGAATATGCTGCTATGAAGGTGTTAACTGAACAGTTAAATGGTTTATTTGGTGAGGGTGCTTACGTTAAACGTGGTGATAAACAAGAACACTTTGATAACTTTAACGATGTAATGAATTGGTTAATGGACGAATCAAAACGTGGATTAAATATTCAGCGTTATAAAGGATTGGGTGAAATGAATCCGGACCAGCTTTGGGAAACCACGCTAGATGCAGATAATCGTCGCTTACTACAAGTTCGAATAGAAGATGCGATAGCCGCTGATGAAATTTTCACAACCCTTATGGGCGATCAAGTAGAACCACGTCGTCTCTTTATTGAAACAAATGCATTAAATGCGAACAATATTGACATTTAGCCAACAGGATATTTTTTTTAGATTACTATAGGTTAACCCATTTTGTATGATATTTAAGCAGGTAGATCAAGCCACTAACCCGTTTGGGTGATAGTTAACTTTAAATTCTATAGCTATAGTTCAAGTGTTATAAATAAATATTCATGCACATTTGAAGTACTACTTGGGTTCTCTTGTGCATAAACTTACAATATGGAATGGGGAATAAAATGAAAAAACATACTTTATTATTAATTTCTTTACTGGGGTTTTTTGTTTCACTAAATGCTCAGGCTGATACATTGGATTTCACTGAAGTTGGGAGTACTGGAATTGTATCTACAAACGTTATTAACTTATCTAATGCAACATTAACGACAGGTGGCGATGACTTTTTTATTGGAGCACCAGGTTCATTTGGTGAAGCGAATAACCTAGGGATCGTATGCGGTAGTCCTTCAGGTAGTAGTAACTGTGAAGAAGGTATGCAAATCGCTTTTTTATCTGATGTCAATAATTTAACATTTGCTAGTTTTGGTGCTTCTTCTGGTGACAGTGTTGAGGTTTCAGCATTTTTTGGTGCAACCTTATTAGGAAGCTTAACAGTAACAACAAATACAGCTATTGATTTTAGTGCTTTTGGTACGATTAATAGTTTGACTTTCGTTGATAATAGTACGGCAGCTGGCATCGGCTTTGGAGATTTTAATTTTGATGTGGCTGTAGCTGGCGTTCCTGAAGCTTCAAGTATTATGTTACTTGGCTTAGGTTTAGTTGGTTTAGGTTTTACTCGTAGAAAAAAATCTGCATAAGATTTTCTCTTCAAATTAAGAAGGCCTCGTTACTACGAGGCTTTTTTTATATCTGGATAAAATACAAAAAAAGTTATATATACTTATCTGGGAAGGCCCTAAAGAATTACAAAAACCTCGATTATTATCGGGGTTTTTTGTGGTATAAGATAAATACTTAAAAAGTATGAGGAAGAGTTATTTATGCGTTATCGTATAGGCGAAGATATCAATAATTTGGGTGAACCCGTTCGAGACGGCTTAGTAAGCTTTTCGGTTATTATTGGTTTGGTCATTGGAATTATTTTTGTTGTTGCGGGCATTAGAAGTAAGCAGGTTTGGTTAACTTTTTGGGGTAGCGGTTTAATAATAGCTAGTGTACTTTACATTGGAGCGAGTTTGTTAGGTTTGACTCTTTAAACTTATCACTGAAATAAGCATTAAGGATAATAATGGATTTTTTAATCTTTAAAACATTTTTAAGTATAGAGGCTTTAATTGTTTTTTATTATATCGGTGCTGTTATTTTCCCTGTTGGTATTTGGATTTTAATGCTGTGGTTACTAAAAAGGTATGATTTTATAAATGAGGCTTATTTGCAAGGAAAAGAACTAGTATGGAAATCAATTAATCGTAGTCAACGAATAAAATTAGCCATCACTTTTATAATCATTTTTATGTTTATGGAGCTATTTTGGAGAATGTTATTTGAGTTTCTAATTGCTTATATGCAAATCCGAGATGCACTTATTAAGCTGCCAATGTAAAGTGAGAACTGCCTAATGAAATACACTATTAATTTTAATGAAACCGGGCTAAAAGACATAAATCAAGTAGGCGGGAAAAATGCCTCTTTAGGTGAGATGATATCAAACCTTTCAAAAGAAGGTGTTCGCGTACCTGCCGGTTTCGCAACAACTTCAGATGCTTATTGGTATTACCTTGAGCATAATTCACTTAAAGAAAAAATCCATTCTTTATTAAAAGATTTAAATACCCGTGATGTAACCGCCTTAGCAGAAACAGGTAAAACGATTCGAAATTGGATCGTGCATGCCAAAATGCCAGATGACTTACAGCAAGAAATTGTTAATGCCTATAAAAGTTTATGTGAACAAGGAGGTTGCGCGGTTGCCATTCGCAGCTCCGCAACGGCTGAAGATTTACCTAACGCATCATTTGCTGGCCAACAAGAAACTTACCTCAATATCAAAGGTGTTGAAAATGTTATCAATACCTGTAAACGCGTGTATGCGTCCCTATTTACCGACCGCGCTATTTCATACCGAGTAGATAAAGGTTTTTCGCATATGGATGTTGCTTTATCGATTGGAATACAGAAAATGGTGCGAGCAGATTTAGGTAGTGCTGGCGTTATTTTTACTCTGGATACGGAGTCTGGCTTTAGAGATGCCGTTTTTATTACTGCAGCGTATGGATTAGGTGAAAATGTGGTTCAAGGCGCAGTGAATCCGGATGAATTCTATGTTTATAAAAATACGCTAGAAAATGGTAATCGGCCAATAATAAAACGCCAGCTTGGCGATAAGGCGTTAAAAATGATTTATGCCAGCGATAATGCAGCTGGCCTATCAACACATAACGTCCATGTTCATCAAGAAGATCGGAAAAAATTCACCTTAAATGATGATGAAATTCTTGAGCTAGCGGATTATGCAATAAAAATTGAAAAGCATTATTCTCGCGAAGCAAACAATGATAAACCGATGGACATCGAATGGGCGAAAGACGGTGAAAATGGCAAACTGTATATTTTACAAGCACGCCCTGAAACAGTGCAGTCGCAAATAAACGCCTCAGTTATAGAAACCTACACCCTTGATGAAAAATCGCAGGTTTTAACAAGTGGAAAAAGTATTGGTAATAAAATAGCGTCTGGAAATGCACGGGTGATATTAGAAGCTGCTTTCATGCATGAATTGAAACCCGGTGAAGTATTAGTGACAGATATAACGGACCCCGATTGGGAGCCAATAATGAAAATTGCCTCGGCCATCGTAACAAATCGCGGTGGTCGAACCTGCCATGCTGCAATAATAGCGCGTGAACTTGGCATTCCCGCCATCGTTGGTTGTAACGATGCAACCCACCGAATTGAGTCGGGCGAAATGGTAACTGTATCTTGTGCAGAAGGTGACAGTGCTAATGTTTATCAAGGTAAGTTAGCGTTTACTCACAAGCAGTATCAGGTTGATACCAGCAAAAAACCAAAAACTAAATTGATGATCAATTTAGCGAACCCAGAAAAAGCATTTGAAGCTTCATTTTTACCTGCAGAAGGTGTTGGGCTTGCGCGTCTAGAATTTATTATAAACACCATGATACGCGTACACCCAAAAGCGATATTGGAGTATAACCATTTAGATCCGACCATTCGCTCAAAAATAAAATTTTTGGCACACGGTTACGCAAATCCAAGAAGTTTCTTTGTTAATCGACTAGCTGAAGGTATCGGTACAATAGCGGCTGCATTTTATCCACGGAAAGTAATTGTACGGTTAAGCGATTTTAAATCTAACGAATATGCCTCTCTTATTGGTGGGCAGGCATTTGAACCAAAAGAAGAAAATCCGATGATTGGGTTTCGAGGTGCTGCGCGTTATCCGGCAAAAGAATATCAAGATTGTTTTGCAATGGAGTGCGATGCTATTAAACAAGTACGTAATGTTATGGGATTAACTAATGTGTCCGTTATGGTTCCATTTGTTCGTAGTGTCGATGAAGCAAAACGAACACTAGAGTTAATGTCGCAAAATGGTTTAAAGCACCGTATTGACAACCTAAATATTTTTTTAATGTGTGAGTTACCGGTTAATGCATTAATGGCTGATGAGTTTTTAGAATTGTTTGACGGCTTTTCAATTGGCAGTAATGATTTAACCCAACTCACATTAGGTGTTGATCGTGATTCAGGTTTATTACAAGGTTATGATGAACGTAACCCTGCAGTAAAACAATTAATGTCACTTGCGATTAAAGCATGTAAAAAACAAAATAAATATATTGGTATTTGTGGGCAAGCACCATCTGATTTTCCCGAGATGACAACTTGGCTAGTGCAACAAGGTATAGAGAGTATTTCGTTGAACCCAGATTCTATTCTACCAATGTACGATGTGGTACTAGAAGCGGAAAAAGGACTAGAATAAAATCTATCAGCAATAAATTAGGGAGAATACAATGCCAGAAATAAGTCAGGATTATTGGGAAAATTTTATAGCCATTATTATGGCGTTTGCCGTACTGGCATTAATTATTGAACGCGCACTGTATCAAATTTTTGATACAAAATTATGGAAAAAGATTGAAGCAATCCTTGATAAACAAACCGGTTATGAGGGGTTTGATGTAAAGCCTTGGATTTCAACGCTCGTTAGTATTATTGTTGTTTATAGATTAAACTTGGATATGGTAGCGATGATATATGACGTTGACCGCCCTCACAATATTTCTCTTATTTTAACGGGTCTGTTTCTAGCGGGCGGTAGTACCGGAATTTATAAGTTTTTTAAAAAAGCACGTGAACTAAGAAAAGATATTAAAAACTCATAAAGTGAAATTTATACAATATGAATAATCATGAAAAAATAAACTACATTGAATTCCCTGTTAGCGATATTCAAGCAACGAAAGCTTTTTTTAAAAAGGTCTTCAGTTGGTCATTTGTAGACTATGGGCCAGAATATACAGCATTTTCAGACCAGACAATAAACGGTGGTTTTTTTAAGTCGCCTTTAAGTTCTACAACAAAAAATGGCGCAGTCCTTATTGTTTTTTATAGTAAGGCGTTAGAACAAACAGAAGAAAAAATAAAAAAAGCAAATGGTCTAATTGTAAAAGACATTTTTAGTTTTCCAGGTGGTCGTCGTTTTCATTTTACTGAGCCCAGTGGAAATGAATTCGCTGTATGGTCAGATAAATAAAATGTGGATTTTTTTATGAAGATTTGGGTCGATGCAGATGCTTGCCCAGTGGTAATTAAAGAAATTTTATTTAAGGCTGCAGTTCGCACTAAAACAACAACAACCTTTGTTGCAAACCAATTTATAAAAACACCCCCGTCTCCGTTTTTAAAAAATATTCAAGTGCCATCAGGTTTTGACGTAGCCGATAATGAAATAGTGAAACAGGTGAATGAGGGCGACCTTGTTATCACTGGCGATATTCCATTAGCTGCCGAAGTCATTGAAAAAGGTGGGCAGGCACTGAATCCGCGCGGGGAAATGTATACGTTGGATAGTATTAAGCAGAAACTTAACATGCGTGATTTTATGGATACCATGAGAGCGAGTGGCATCCATACCGGGGGGCAAGCTCCGCTCAGTCAAGCAGATCGACAAACATTCGCAAACCACCTTGACCGTTTGTTAGCTAAAAAGGCTTAAATGTAAGCTTGTTTAGCGATGCTTATTATTTAGAATAAACATTTGCCTCACCATTTGGCCGGCTTTTAAATCGGCGATGCGCCCAAAGGTATTGTTCGGGGGCTGTTTCTATTTGCTTTTCAATGGCTCTATTAATAGAAGTGGCATCATGTACAGAATCGTCCGTCGGAAAGGGGTCGATAATAGGGCCAAAATGCAGGCTATAAGGTGGCTTGCTGTTATAAGAGCGCTTTACATGCACAGGCACGATTGGCGCACCAGAAATTTGGGTTAATCGTTGTGGCGAGGTTAGCGTACAAGTTGAAATTCCCATAAAGGGCGCAAAAACAGAATCTTTTTCACCAAAATCCTGGTCGGGTGAAAATGTCACAATATTACCCTGCTTAATACTGCGAATAATATCGCGGAGATTTTTGTGTTGCAGTAGCCCAGCACAGTTTTCGAGTCTTTTTGTCGATAAAAACCACTCAAATAGTGGATCATGAGCGCGTTTATAGACATATTTAATCTTATCTGAGTAAAAGCCAAGAAAAGCGGCTTTCATTTCAATGGTGGTAAAGTGGCTGGCGAGTAAAATAACCCCTTTATTTTTAGCAACGGCATCATGAAGGTGTTCAATGCCATGAACAGTGTGCGATTGTCGAAGAAACGATTCACTGGCCCACCAGCTAAGCCCAATTTCAATAATACCCATGCCGGTAGATTCAATGGTTTTTTGCACAAGCAATTTTTGCTGTTTCTCACTCAATTCTGGAAAGCACAGCCGAATATTGGTTTTAACGATATTTTTACGTTTAGGGATTAAGGCGTAGCTTAAGTTGCCGAGTTGGCGTCCTAGCCACATTTGAGCTTTATAAGGTAAAAAAACGATTAAACGCAAAAAACCCAACATAAACCAAGTTGGCCAATGTTTTGGGGCAATGAATGAGAAAGCCGTTATTTTTGAGTCTGACATGAAAGTAAGCACGTTACATATAGTGGTTCATTAAGGCAAAATAAGCATAAGAATATTACAGCAGATTAGGCAAGATAGTCAGAGTAATTTAGTGTGCACGCCAATAACCTTGCAGATTGATACTGTTCCATCACGAGAAGATAAACTATATTGCCAGTTTCACACTTAAAGAGGCAAGTATCGATGGGACAGAATGTAGATTTGAATAGTGAAAGCAGCACCATTTGGCAGAATCATGTAACAGCACCCGATACGCCCGAGGGTTTTACGTTACGAACAACTTACCCAACAAACACGGATGGTGTGGAAGTTATGTTGGAACGTTGGCAAGCCGGCTCGGAAGAACCCATTCACTCCCACCCTGGTGATGATATGACTGTCGTGGTTGAAGGAAAAATGGTTATTCAATTTTATCGCCAAGGTAATAATGGGTTAGAGGCTGATGGCGAGCCATTGACCTTGAATGCTGGTGAAACGGGTTATGTTAAAGCCAATCGTATTCATGACGCAAAATACATAGAAGACTGTAAGTTGGTATATGTGCATAACAAGGCATTCGGGTTTAAAGCAGAATAGCTCGGTTATATTTGCACTTATGTATCTTTGAAGACATAACTGGCGAGTTAAATATGACAACATATTGCTGTTAGAATAGATATGTTAATTGGGAGAAAGAATATGACAATAGAAAAAGCAATGTTTGTATTAATAGGAACAATGGTTTTAGCAACCTCTTTATTAGCTCTTTTCCATAATCCATTATGGACTTGGGTAACCGCTTTTGTAGGATTCAATGTTTTACAAAGCGCATTTACCGGTTTTTGCCCTCCTTCATGGCTAATGAAAAAAATGGGCATGAAAACACAAATGGAATTAACAGGCAGCCATTAATAAGTTTTCTTTACAGCCAAGCTGTTGGTAGCATGGCTGTAAAGAGGCGAGCACCCTTAATTGGTTCCAATTAAGATTCACTTTTTATTTTTTGCGCGATATTCATTGTGTTTTAGATTAAAATATTCATTCGCTAAGACAGTAGAAATGATTGACTAATCACAATGAAAAATAAAACCATAAACAGCTCACCTGAAAAAATCACAAAAAAGCATAGTGAAACCATTCATTCTGATATGAAGAAAGTGTTATCGCATACGCAGCGCGAAGATGGTGAATGGTTTATTAATTCACTTATGATAGAAGGCTGTGAAGTCCCGTTTAAATATAAGCGTAAAAAAGCCTATAAAAACTTAAAAGGACAACGTGTAAATTTAACTTATTATCCTGTTACTGAAATTGTTGCTGGTATGTCTTTTGAAGTAATGAATGTCGTTAGAATTCGAATCTCATAATGAGGTTAATAAAAGAAAAAATTCTTAACAACATTGTTAGCGCTATCACAGAGAAAGGTTATATCGTTATCGAAAATTTTTTACCCAACACAATCTTAAATCCCCTTCAACAACAAGTTCAATCACTAACAGATAATAATTTAAAAAAAGCAGCCGTTGGGCGAGGCGAACTATTACAAAACAATGAAGACATTCGCCGAGACAAAATTAATTGGTTAGATAAAAGTAAACAGGCAGATAATCTGTATCTAGAGTGGATGGAACAATTAAGAGTAGCCTTAAACCAAAAATTATTTTTAGGGTTGTTTGATTATGAATGCCATTACTCTATTTACCAGCAAGGCGATTTTTATAAAAAACATCGTGATGCTTTAAAAGGTAAAACCAATAGAAAGTTATCAACAGTGTTTTATTTAAATGAACAATGGAATATTGATAGCGGCGGTGAATTAATTTTGTTTGATACTGACGGTAAAACCATACTAGAAAAAATCATACCGAATACGGGTAAACTAGTAATATTCTTAAGCGAAAAATTCCCACATGAAGTCTTAACAACAAAGCAAACGCGGTATAGCATCGCAGGTTGGTTTAGAGTGAACGCATCGAATTCGCAAAGTGTTGATACATTGTATTAGTTTATAATTACTTATTATCGTTAAGTATTTTTAGTAAACTCAATATTCCATTTGAGAAACCTCGTTGAATAATTTCTTTTTCGACAATCTAAACATGTGCATTGATACTAGGATCTGTAATTCGTGCGCAAATAGCGAGTAATATGGGCGCTCGACTCATTGCCTACAACTTGAAAGAGTAGTAAAATTCCCCTGAGAACAGTGATGTTTTTATAATTGTTAGCGAAATAAGGAGTTTCAACGATGGCATTAGATCAACTAGAGGCATTTTTAAAGAAAATGCAGTTAGAGCCTGCGCTCAAAAGTGAGGTTCTCGCAACAGCAACAGCAGATGATGTTGCACGAATAGCCCTAAGGCTTGGCTTTGAATTTTCGGGCGATGAATTACTAAGAATGTCAGGTAAGCAAGTTGGAAAGGTTACGGTTCGAAAAAATGATATTCCCGGGGAGTACTATTAACTGTTTTATGACTCTCTGATTGTGCAAGTATAGTAAGAACCAAAATTATATTTGTTTCAAGTTAAGAGCTTCTTGAATCAAATTACCTCTTCACTTTTGTCGCCCTCATTATTATTCGTAGGTTAAGGCCGAATTAAACAGACTCTCAAACACGATAGCAGTTGTCATGTGATTTATTTACGGTTAAATACATAAAATAAAACGATAACTGTAATTACGAATATATTCCAATAAAGTTCACGCTTCTTTATTTCCTTCCAATAATTTTCCAATTTAGGATCATTTAATTCTTTATATTTACCCGATTTAAAATAATGCTGCATAGGTGAGCTGCTTAATGATTTATATGGTTTGATGTAAAAATACCCACCGAACTCGATATATTTATATGTGTATTTTTCAGCAAAATATTCTTCGAGTTCTTGTCTTAAATCATGTAGTTTCATTTATATTTTTTGTACATATGGTTAAGAGTAAGTGGCCAGCGTTTTATTTTCGCTTCCAAGCGAAGCGAACTTGACCGCTTGTTATAAATAGTTACGACTAGATTATTAAATAGATTAATTGTTGGATATGATTAAACATAATCTAATTAAAATCGATAACTCATACCGATCCCACCCCAGAAAAAGTCGCGCAATAATTCATCCCCAGCATAGCGAGTACTGTCTCGATTAATTGCCGCGTTATAGCCGGCATAGGCAGATACTTCGAATTCTTTCATAGCCAGATAAGATGCTCTAGCAAGTAATTGACCATGATTGATACCATTGTGGCCATCAATAATATAACCAGAATTAAAGCCAAAAGTGGTGCGTAAATCAACTGAGATCATATTACCTATACGGTAGCCTTTTTTAATTGCAACTTCCATAAATGCACCTTCAGCATCAAATGAATAGTAAATATTGGTTAGAATTTGAAATCGTTTTTCATGGAAGTACGCTAGGTCAAGGCTGATTTCATTATCATTTGAATTGACTCCTGATTCGCGGGCTTGAATGTGACTATAGCCGACAAAAAGTTCAAGATTATCGAGTAACTGCTGTCCATAAACAATGTTTAAATTAAATTCCGAATAGTTTGTATTAATCGCATTTGCGATCCAAGGCACGATATTAATATCTTTGTAGTTAAATTCTGTAGAAGCAGAGTAAATACCTTTCCCTGAAAGATTGTCACGACCTTCAGTAATATAGCGACTCTCCCATAGCACGTGAGCGTGCCATTCAAACGCCTCTTCGATATTTGTTCGGTATGGTTTTTCTAGTTTGATATTACCGCCACTACCAATTTCAACATCTCGGGGATCTTGAGCGTTAGCTATTAGCGAAGTCACTGGAGTCAATATACAGGACAGAACAATAGCGATACTATAAAAGAAGCCGTTATTATTTAATAAAGACATGGGATATAAGTTCTTGTTTTCTTGATTATATTTATAACTCCGAGTTAATTGTCCAAGTATTACATGGTAATGCAATACGATTTGAACGACTTATTATGCATATTTTAACTCTCTGTATCTTTGAAGAGTTCACATAGCCCCCAAAACTTTTCTTTGTTACCTTTTACTCTATTGATAATGAAGTTTTCATAACTACATGTAAATAAAAATGTTACAGACTCGAACTCAACTTCAATACCATTTTCTACAAGACTACCATAACTTTCTGTTTTCCAACTATTGTTCTCAATAATTGCTCCGTTTTCTTCGAGCCATTCTAGTAAGCCTGAAACATATGGCATGGGTAATTACCATTAGCCGTTGTTAAAATGACTGGGTCGGTTAGTTCAATTTCACTTTGTACAAATGCTAGCATCAATTTATTGCATAATGCTTTGCTAAGGGGCGCGGGCCATTGGCGCGTTCGCTGTAGCTAATTGTTATGTTCTTGTTATTACCATAAGGTAGGGTCATTGAATTCCTTTACACATATAGGGCGTTTGTTTATTTTTGGGATTGGATTATCAGTTAAAGACTGACCTAGCCAACCTTCCGGCATTGAAGGTTTTAACGGAGCCTGGATAACTTTTTCTGATAGTCTTTGAAACCCTACCTTCGAATAGAAGGCAGGATCACCATATGTCGTTACAACAGAGACAGAACGATTTTTCAGTTCTTTAAGTCCATAGTTTATTAGTTCTTGTCCAATTCCTATTCCCTGAAACTTAGTACTAACGGCAACAGGGGCGAGCATGTAAACCGAGATAGACTCGTTAAAACTTAGACGAGTAAAGAAAATTGCTCCGATAATTGAACCGTCTTTATATGCACCTATACATATTATTTCTTTATTGTCATTGTTTGATGATAGTTCAGATGCAAGTTTACCAATTATCTTGCCTTCTTTCTCCCCCTCGGATGAGGAGAATGTTGACGTAAAAAGAGCTGCTACTTCTTGCGTATTGTCTTTACTGAGAATGTTATAGTTCATATCTTTTTCTGAAAGTTGATTTCGATACTATTTTTAATACATAACGATTAGCATTAGGGGTGAACCACCACCATCTCCACTATGCGAGTTATTACCAAACAACCCACCTTTTTTTTCACCTAAACCTGGTGCACCATCAACGCCACCACTACCTCTAGGTTTTTTATTTTCTTTAGTATGACCATAACCAATAAACATAAGACTTACACCTAAAAGCCAAATGTAAGGAAAAATTATTATGTTCAATATTGGATAATTATTTAATAGCCCTTTATTGTCTAAAA
>Ga0316205_10001640_pt1 | contig 26966 bp, 23 predicted proteins | sample 3monthpyrite_MG_FD_204941 | JGI IMG/M metagenome (GOLD analysis project Ga0316205, IMG submission 204941) | Microbial mat bacterial communities from mineral coupon in-situ incubated in ocean water Damariscotta River, Maine, United States -... | ecosystem: Environmental > Aquatic > Marine >... | reverse complement strand
TATCATTCAACATAAGCTCGGTAGCCTGGGAGATAAACCTGTTTTTACTGCTGATATGTTGAATTTGTTTATCGTGGTGGAACTAGGGGATCACCATGCCACAGTATTGGACGGCGACAAGTTTGACCCCATCCATCGATTTAAAACCCGCTTTGCACTACATGGCGGCCCCAAATATTCCCCCGATGGTCGCTATGTTTACTTTGCTTCGCGTGATGGCTGGATTAGTAAATATGATATTTATAACCTGAAAACAGTTGCCGAGATTCGAGCCGGCATTAATACCCGTAATCTGGCGGTTTCGGGTGATGGTAAAACAGTGCTGGTGGGTAACTATTTACCCCATACTCTGGTGGTCTTGGATGCTGAAAATCTTCTGCCGATTCAGGTCATCCCTGTTAAAGGTCAAAAAGGTAAATCATCTCGTGTGAGTGCTGTTTACGCAGCCGAACCACGAAATAGTTTTATTGCCGCACTCAAGGATATTCCCGAAGTGTGGGAGATATATTACAACGATAAACATGAGCCTGTTTATAACGGTTTAGTACATGATTATCGCCATGGTGAAGGTGTGGAGGATAAGGGGCGATTTCCGATTCGACGTATTCCTCTTGATGACTATTTAGATGATTTTCAGTTTGATTCATCTTATACCCATTTAATGGGGGCGGCACGGAACTCTAAAAACGGACAAGTCGTTAATCTGAACATACGTCGTAAGGTTGCAGATTTGGAGCTAACGGGTTTACCACATTTGGGTTCAGGTATTACCTGGAACTACAAAGGTCGCCCAGTAATGGCGACACCCAATCTAAAGAAGGCTGAAATCAGTATTATTGATATGAAGAGCTGGAAAACGATTAAGCGAATTAAAACTCTCGGGCCAGGATTCTTTATGCGCAGCCACGAAAATTCGCCTTATGCATGGGCCGATGTATTTTTTGGGCCAAACAAAGAAGCGGTGCATATTATTGATAAAAAAACGCTTGAGATTGTAAAAACACTCCGGCCGTCACCGGGTAAAAATGCCGCACACGTAGAGTTTGACCGTTATGGTAAGCATGTGTTGCTCAGTGTGTGGGATATGGATGGCGAATTGATAGTGTATGATGCGAATTCACTCAAAGAAATCAAACGCTTACCGATGAAGAAGCCATCGGGGAAATATAATGTTTTCAACAAGATTAACCGCTCATCCGGTACTAGCCATTAATATATAAGGGTTAGCTCTAATTCATTTTGGTGTTCAATCCCGCTTGTTACGTCGTTAATAGCGAGCTTCAATCAAGCCTGCCCCACATTTGATGTTATTAATCCCATTAACCTTGTTTGCTACCCTTGATTTTAGTGTGGCTAGTACACATAACTAGAGTCAGAATTTAGGGTTAGCATTCGGTAACAAAAACCTTCGCAATGTATCGGTCGCCAATAAAGATGATAGTTAAAAGCTTTGATTCATAAGGGTTTTTTAGACTATCGCCATTATCAAAAGCATTGAAATTGCCACTAAAACTGATAGTTTTTGGTATTTTTGTCAATTAGTCAGATAGTTTTTATATTATCTAATAAAGTGTGTGCTCAAAAACTTAAAATACCAGTATTGCGTACAAAATCTTTAATAATAAATCTAGTTTGCCCTTCCCCGATTTAAGAATTATATAAGTCTGCTGTTCAGTGGAAATTAGTCTTTAGTGAAAACTAATATAGAGAGCTACGAACGTTGAATCAATACACTTAGACATACCACATCTTCAGTACCAAAAATGTTTCTAATAGAGAAGGTTATAGATTGCACTCTTGTGTTCATATGTTAATAATTGCTATGCTGATAGAGAAAATAATTATAAAACAACGAGTTATGAAGAGAAGTTAGAAGTTGTTATTTAACTTTGCTGATCAGTTCGGGGTAGTAAGTAATTGTTAGTATTAATATTTTATTCAATTTAGATTACCAAAAGCAGTTATTTATGAATTCTTATTTAGTATTGCTAGGTAAAAAAATATACATTAATTACCTTTATTTAAATTAAGTTAATGATAAATATAAAATGGTAAAAGAATAACTTCATATGCTGAAATCTATATTAAAAGAATTTAAAAAATTAAAGAGTATCATAATTGAGATATTCATCGTTGTTCGAAAAAAATGGATAGAATCGATAGCAGTGCTGCTTTTAGGGATCTTAGGGACAAACTATTCAATTATTTATACACGGTTATATAATTATTACCATAATATTAACGAAAGAGAGATTATATCTCTTACGAAAAGGAAGCTAGGTCAAACAGTTAATGATGTAAAGTATTACACTGATTACAATGAAGGCATTACATATGTTCTGGCCTTCACTCCGGGTTATGTAGGTGGCGAGCTCCATTATTTAACAATCTATAATAATGTTGTTAAAGAACTACCTTTTTCTCATAAAGATTTCGATATTCATCCTGTGTTTAAAGATAAAACACTTACTTATGGAATTAGTGGCGAATCATTTGGAGGTTCTCTTAGAAAGGGCATGTATGGTTTCTCTGATGTAAATATGGATGGTCATAACGAGCATTATTTTATGCTTACTGATGGTGGTTCAGCAGTGCAATATGCTTATATACATATTTATTCGTCAGATGGAACAGCATTATTTAGAGCCAGTCTTACAGATGAATTTTCGACGGCATTAGATTATGTGTCTTATGAAGGTAGTATGCATGACGACATTAAGTTCATTTCTTGGGCTACAAATTATTTTTCTGAACAAGGATTTAGTTTGGAGCATAATGATTTCGGCTTCAATCGTTGGACGGAATTAAACAATGAAGAAAGTAAAGGGTATCTTAGGCCTATTTTATTTTATCCTGATGGAGTGACCGATAGTGAATACATTCAATATGAAGATCTTTACCCATGTAAATATAATAATAAAGATTGGGGGCTTATTTTAGAAAGCGCCAAAAATAGTCATTATTATTATGTAACAGCAAAAGAAACCGATAGTGATGAAAGACTTCTAATATATGCTGATACCGGTACAATATCCTATCCAATATTTGGATATGCCATCGTAACTGATAGCACTATATCATATAGCCTCACAGAAGCCACTGGAGGTGATGATCCGCTTTATTCATTAATGAAACTTGATATCGAATACGATGAAACAATTTACAAATATGGTAGATCCTCTAATTCGATGATTCGAAGAACAAGTGATTATGCACCAGCATTACCTGATAAAAATGATAATTATAAAATATGTATTTTTAAGTTCAATGATGATTTTTACAATGATATTTTTACTAAATATAAAAACAGCAATAAAATCGTGACTAAAATGATTGAATATAATAATTATTTGTGGGGTAAGAATTTGAACGCACTTGGTGGTTTTATTGATGAGAATATAGATAAGCCAATTTCTAAAGATAATCAGCGGTAAAATATTTTATTTGAAACATGATAGGAAACAAGTTACTACAGTTGCCTTAACTATCAAATCTGATGGCCTAAAAACCTATATTTGTACGGTGTAAGTAGTTTTCAAATAATAAGTGGTTATGATGCTAAACATATCGTTGAATTATCAGTTTAAGTTTAAGTTTAAGTCGCTGGTAGTATCAGAAAATCGATACCTTTCGCTAATGTCCAACTTATGTATGAAATTATAAGTTGAAAAAAATTTAAATTTTAAAATAGAATTCATAGAGCTACATCATATGCTTCTCAAGTATGATGATTAGAAAGTACTATGAAATTCCTTGTATAGTATTAATTTTATTTAAGAGAATTCCTCCAATATTGCTTCCAAAAATTTTTGTTAAATTGAGCTTAGATGAATCAGCTTCGATGTAGTTTTTTAATAAATTCATATCATCATAGCTAACAGATAGTTTGCTGCAATGAATGCTTTTAATATTGTAATTTATTTTATCCCAAAATTGATACTGCATATCAATTATTCTTTCGCATAAGGTGGAATCTTTTTCTATTACTATTGAATGGCTTCGTAGATCTGAGTGACAGGCAGAACAATATGCTAATACTTCTCTTGCACTTTCAGATTGAGGTAAGTCTACTGGTGATTGAATAACTATGGGATGACCGCAGTTTTCACATCGTGTTCTCATCCAGCATTCATGCACTTCACATATGTAATGAAATGTTGTACGCCACTTGATTCGAAAAAAAGGTACTTCATTAGCCAAGCACAAAGGACAGTAATGATAAATTTTTTTAATACAATTATGTAAAAGTAAATGCGCATGATTGGAAAATAATACGGTATTCATTAATTGAAATGCCTCGGTGAAATTGTAGATTTCATAAAAGCTTTTTAATATTTGTGTTAAATTGGTGATTACTTGATTTGGATATCCTTGGTCGAAATCATCTGAATTTGCAATGTAGTCTAACTTTCTTGTTAGTTCAGATATTCTTGTAGAATTTATTGCGCTATATCTTATGAACCATGAGTTTAAGGATTCGCCTGGTAGATACGGCGTATATATAATTCCATTGTAATATTTGGGAGAGGATGTAGATATGGAAGGCTTCGAAAGTAAGCCCCATTTAGATAGAACATTCATTGTATATCCTTAAAAGGTAAATCAAGTTGTCTCGAAATCGAGGATGGTATCTGTTTGTCTAATAATTTCCATGTTCTACGGATGTGCCTTTCATAAGCTAATTGAATGAATAAAAATTCATTTGAATCCATATCTTCAGTAATATATCGATGAATAGGGCCAAACATCTGAAGTAATAACGGGGAACTTTTAGTTTTAGATAATTCTTCTGAAAAATATTCTAAGCTATTAAAAAATGAATCGGGCCAATTGCTTAGTAAAGAATGTGCTTTATTTAAAATTTCTGTTGTATTTATAACTTTACATGGCCGGTTGTTTTTTTTATGTCGTTTGAATTTGTAGCTTAGAGTGTGACCAAACAACCAAAGTGTTTTGAATAATGAATCTAAATTAAGTTGAAGTAATTTATTAGTTATGTCGATTGGAAGGGTATTAGGAATTGTTATACCTCTATTTTGAGTTACATGTTGAACAATAATAGATGATATAAAAAGAGAGAAGTCATCAGCAGTTGATGTCTCTGCAGTATTTAAAATTCCTCCGCAGGTGCAAATGTCAACGCCAGGACGTCTCCATGTTAATGCTCTATGGCATAATGGACATTTATCAATTAAATAAATTTTATGTGTGGGACAAGCTTTTAAAAATGTGAATTCCCAATAGGAACGTAAATAGTTTTCTTCTTCTATACATTTAGGGCAATAAGCTAAATATCTAGAACTTATAAAATATGGTTTAGTGATGTACTCGTTATTTATTTTTCGAGCTAGGCCTAGTTCGTTTGTTGACCACTCAAATCCAAAAAGTTGTGATATTTCACTTGTGGAGCAACAAGTCAGCTCTGCAATTCTGATTATATGTTTTACGGTTGGAGGCTTTGTTGTGGATCCAGTGAAATATTTTAGTAATTGAGTTGGGTTTTTAAGGTGATTTAATTGGGTCAATCTCAGGATGAAACTAACAAGTGATTCGTCTTTAAGCGGCTTAGTAGTAAAAGCCAAAGGAATTTCTTCAGTAAAGAACATTATTAGACGTTAAACGGATTTTCACCGCTACCGAGTACTTCAAAATAAGCATTAGAGAAGTGTTTACGTGTTATTGATTCACTGTGGTCTTCAGCTGCTATTCTTACAGCATTAGATAAAATCATTCGTAATATTCTTAATATGCCTCCAGATGCATCTAGTAGATTTTCGGCGTAATTCTTTGCAAGATTACATGGTGAATGCATAGGGAGAGAATCATCAAATGCATTTAGCATACTGATGTAATCCATATTTAGTGATAGAGATGAAATGCTATGAGTTGTTGTGATCCGAGTCGCAAGTTGTTCACCTATTTCGAATAAATATTTTAAAATATTAGTTCCCAAATAGACTTGAGGTATATTTGACTTAGTGTAAATATTTTTTAGAATATTACTTAATCTGCGAGTTCGCGTAGATGCTTTTCGTTCAGCAAGTTCTTGTGCTTCATCAATAATAATTAGTCTTACTTGTCTTTCTTTTAATGCTGTTACTAGTAATTCAATTTGAGAATGTATTCCAGCTGTAATAGTAAAAGGATACCCAATAGCTTTGAAAAACAAAGGCAATAGTTCAGTTATATTAATCGTTGATGTTAGAGTGATATGTAATACTGGTATTTCTGCATTTTCTGAAAATATTGGAGGATGTTTTTGTAGAAAAAATTTACCAATGATTGATTTTCCTGAACCACTGGCACCATATATTTTAAGTCCACCAGGCTCTTTTTGTTCGTGCTTGTCATAAAGTGTATCCATCATTTTTATAGCTTGGGTAAATTGAGGAATAGGTATTACTATTGACTCAACAAAATCACTTCTCTCTGAAGGAGATAATAGTGTGACTCTAGCGCGTTCTTGTTCATGAGCACTGATAGATGTATTGTCTATTTCTAAAGTTAAGTTTGAATTCACACTATTAACCATCCTAAATCAGGAGCATTTGAAAACTCAGCTTTAGTATTGATAGGTGTGATGATTGCTTTATTTGGCGTTATTATTTTAGGTTGCTGAAGCGCATCCTGAATGTTTAGAACTGATGCAGACTTACCTTCAAGTACAGTGTCTGATGTGATTCCTGCGTAGCGAGCATAGACTTTCTTTATGTTTGTATTACGATAAATAAGTTCTTCACCAATTTGTTCAGAGATTACTTTTTTTGCTTGATATAAATACTTGGAAGGATTGTTTTCTTTAGTTTCTTTTTTAGCTTGTTTTTTTATGTGATTGTGTTGAATTAATGATAGTCCTGCAGCATACTTTTGGTTCAGGCATGGTACGCGGAAATATGTTTTATCACGAGGGTCAAGGACTAATATATAACCTAGGTCAATAGGGTTAATGCGATATGAAAGCATTAATCTGGGCCCATAATGATCATATATTTCTTTGAGCCGGCCATTATCAGAATAAGTCAGGTATAGGTAATTAATCCCATCATGTCTCAGCATGCTCTTATGTTCTTGTCCGAAAAGGGTAATAAGATATTCTGGCATTTTTGGAATTGAACGTGGGGCGTTGATTAAACCTTCATTCCATAAATCTAGAGGTATAGTTCCTTTTCGTTTATTACTTGATACGTTGTATATATCACATGCCCATTTGTAAATGATATAAGTGAAGCTGGAAAATCTGACAACAGCATGTTTTAAAGGATTATAATCTTTTCTTTGTTCTAGCCGTGGGAATGTCTTACCAGGTAATGTTTCAAGAAGATCATTTAAGGTTTTAAATGCACGTTCAACAGAACCTTTAAGCCATGGATTTCTAACTGCGCAATACTCATAGTCAGATAATAACTGCCTAATAGCAAGTCTGTATCTTAATCCTACGAAGTCCTTACCTCTATCTGTAACATATGTCATTGCTTGTCCCCAAGGCATTTCATTTTTAATGTCAGGCCATAGTTTTCTAATTTTATCGTGAGGTAAAAGCGAATGTCTCAATGCTCCAAATATTGAGTCTGTTCCTGTTGCTTGAAATGATATGTAAAGTCCTATTATGACGCCAGAGTATCGATCCTTTATAATAGTCAGCCAAGGTCGCCCCATTGGTAATAGTAGCCTGTCATCAATTACAAATATATCGAGAGGTGTATGATCTATTTCAACAAACTCAAGAGGATGGTCTGCTTGTAAATGCCCTTTTATTAAATGAAATTGTCGCTTTGCTTCTGCTCGGCCGAGTTGAGCTACGGCTACCTCATATTTATTTAAAGTAGAGCGTATTCGGTAGAAAGTTCTTTCAGAAACAATATTTTCGATTGGTTTGTTTTGTTGTTGTTGGATTAAATTAAAATCATTAATCGTATTTTCATAAGTAGAGTACATGCTTACCGTTGACTCAGGCTCCTTTTTCATTAAATCTTTATCAAATATTCCTTGTATAAAGTCTCTATGGTCCTGGCTCATTCTTTTCCTTTCTTGAATCAAACACCTTTTATCTATAAGTGAGTTAATACTGCCATGATGTTTTTCATATTTCCGCCATGCTCTTGCTAATGTTGATGTGGCTGGTGGTTGTTTGTCTTTGAGTTTGTCGGAAATTCTTGGTATCTCATCTTCGATAAGCTTGAGTTGACCTTGGGTTATTTTTAATTTTTTTAAATGTTTAATATATTTTTCAAACCTCAGTGCCTTTTCTATTTTTTCATTTGGAATGATTCCGTAAAGATCTGAGATCTCTTCTTCTCTAAAATTATTTTGTAATTCAGAATCATTTATATCAATTTTTTTATTAGATGAATATGTTGCATTTACTACCGTTAATTTTTGTTCGCTCCATTCGGAAAAAAATTGAGTTTCAGACAATGATATGGTGTCTCCTGTACGTATAGATTCAAATTCATTCGATCTATTTTTACATTGGGTAAGTTCATACATTTCCCCATGTCGTTTTATAATTAAACCTTGCTCAAGATAATGCCAATTATTCATGATTCACCTCTCATGTTAAGTGCCAATCCAGTCATTAATATTGTCATGGGGAAATTCAAATCTAAGTTCTTGTAATGATTCATGTATACTTTTTGAAATCCCTATTAGTTCACTTGTTCTTAAATTCCTAATATGTATTGAAAGTAGTTTTGGTAAAATAAATATTTCTCTGGCGTTAAGTAATTCAAAAAAATCCAAGCGGGTTACTAATGTTAAGTTGCTGTTTTTTAGATTTTTCAATCGCCAGGATTCGTTCAATTGTCGGTCCACTATCCAAAACCAATTTTTGTAAAATAGAACCGTACCGACCTGAATTTCTAACATGTACATAAGTGAATCTCTCATGTTCTAAGCTAGGAAAGTAAATTATTGAATTGAGGTTAATTTCCACATCAAAATCGACACAAAGATGCCCCTGCATTATTGCGGCGTAAATGTTTGCTAAATCATTTTGAGTATTATTTTCAGGAAGTAAGTCCTTAATGGACATTTTCGCATTTCCCAAGAGATATCTGAAATTTTCTAAAACTTTATTAGTTAAGTGATGGCTTTTATATCGGATAATGAACTTAATATTTTTATTTCTTGGTTCATTTAATAATTGGTCGTCGGTTAAAAAATGGAATTGGTATCCTTCTTTAATAAATGCACTGTGTAAAATAGTATATTTTTCTCTATTATTTTCCGTTAAAAGAAAAATAAGAGGCTTAATTTCACAAATAATATTTTCACCGTTGGCAGTGAATATTAAATCGGGAGTGTACTTTCTGTTTACTCCTTGTTTGTCGATATATTCAAATGTTTTCTGTTGTGCTTGTATATTTGTTACATCATGGCACATAGCTAAAGTATAAATTGCGCTGCGTTCTAGATAAGACTCCCATTCTTGGGGTATTTCATAGTGAGGAAGATTAACCCCGCCTACACTACGATGTGGTACTTGCTTTACGATGTCTCGACCGTCTTTAGATTTACTTTTGCCTTTCTTCTTTTTCATTTTATGCCCTAAAAGCTGTATATGAATAAACATGATCAGACTATGACTATAAATTTTAGACTCAGATAAGCGTTCCAAAATTTAGGCAATAGTTGACTTTAGGCTGAAGATTGACAATACTCTGGGTACTAAGCTGGTGTACTGTCAAATAGTTCACCTTTAAACAACAGGCTCTTTATGAGCCTGTTGTTTGTTATAAATCTACTTATTAATTCATTTTTCCCTTCCTTGGTATTATTTCAAAGCCGAATTTGTATTTTGCTCAATTGATGTTCTGTTGCTTACAGTTTGTAAGCTATTTGCAAGACTTAATAAATCGGGTTCTTTGCCTTGTTTAAGGCCCAAAGCCACTGCAATCATGTGGCTTTGGCCTCTGATACATTTTTTATTTCCGCTAAGCACTTGATAAGAAAGGGGAACTGAGAATCCATTATGGCGAGCCCATTCGGCTACGGATATTCCATGCTCTTGAAAGACTTGTTTAATTTGTTCAAACTTAGTATACATATGTGTATAATCATTCTGTATTGGTATGTTTTATCATACACTAATCATAATCATATTATTTTGCAAGTAAAAATACACAATGTTTAATTCGTATAAAAATATTACAAAGGGTTTTGGAGCCAGGCTAAAAGAAGAGCGAGAAAGGCTCGGCTTTAGTCAGAATGCATTAGCTACAGCCATTGGTGTGAAGCGCTTAGCTCAGGGTAGTTATGAAAAGGAACTAACATCTCCAAATGTTAGGTATTTAGCTGATGCTGCAAGGCAAGGCGTAGACCTTTTTTATCTGTTGCTAGGAAAGCATCTTAATAAAAGAATTTTGTCTATTGAAGAAGAGCAAAATATCGAGAAACGTGTATTTGAGTTGATCGAGGAATATGTAGAACGTTCTTGTGATGGACACCTATCAGGGGATTCACGATATATTTTATTTGATTTAATGCGTAAACAAGCATTTGAGTCTTCAGATGCGGTAGCGGACTTAAGCGTTATTGATTTTTCATTATATAAGAGCTAACCGTGAGCAATAAAGATAAAAAGAACAATGATGAAAGTCGACAGGTATTTAAATGTATCGATTTGATCTCGAATGCCTCTGGGAGCTCTCCTGAATCTTACCTTGAAAATCTAGAGGAATATATCAGTAAGGACTCTAGTTCTAAGAGTGAACAAGCTAAAATCGATAGACTGGACAAAGCCATTAAGTTTATATCGATATTGCCGGGGTGGTTTGCTAAAAGACTTGATGCAAAAACTGAAGACTATATCAGGGTATTAAATAAAGCTGGTATTAATGATAGGTACGATATCCGAGTTATGCTTAGATTACGACTGCTAAACTCGATTGGGTTGGACAGAGTCGCTTTTGATAAAACAAATAGTGTATCGGCAGGGTTTACTCTTGCTCTGTGTCTATTTTTTATGGTGCTGGGAATGTCTTTAATTAAGTTTTCTACATTAAATGCTTCTGGTAATTTTGAAATGCTGTTTTATTGGGTATTAACAGTAACTATTGCATATATTATCCGGAATTTGTGGGACGTATCTTATGGGCAGATTAAGTTAAATCAAATTTTAAGTGGCATGTAAATAGGAGTTTTATAGTCATGAATTTAGCTAATAAGGATAATATAGCCTCTAACGGATATATTTATGGCTAATCTTGATTATTATGCAATGACTAACACCGCTATTTCGAAGGAAATTGGCAGTCGCCTTAAGCTTCGTAGACTTTATAAAAATTTAACTCAAGAACAAGTAGCTATAAATACAGGAATATCTATTGGCACTGTCAAAAATGCGGAAAAAGGAAGTGTTAAGTTATTCAATCTACTTGCGTTACTTCGAGAATATGGTGAGTTGAATGTGCTGGATTTATTTATTCCAGAGAGAGGTCCTAGCCCTTTGTTGCTTATGAAGTGGAATAGTAAACTGCGTAAAAAGGCGAGTAAGCGGCGATAAATAACAATTTAAAGTATTAAATTTTATATTATTTCATATAATACTTGATTTAATGGATTCTTCTGCTATTATTCTTTCAAGTTCTGAGGTAAATCACCAAAGAGCTTATTTTTTAAAGATTGAAATGTATTATTTCAAATAATACTTGTATTAATACTAATACTCTATATTATTTGGAATACAGGATAGCAAAGGAGCTTACTGTGAGTAAAACACGTCATATGCACCAAAGAATGAGCCAGCGCGGTATTACAGAAAGAATGGTCGAGATAGTTAGTGATTTTGGAATATCTCAAGGAGATAAATGTATTCTAGATAAAAAGAATATAGATGCGCTTCTGAAAAAGATGGACCGATTTCGTAAAGATATCGTAAAGGTACGAGATAAAGGTGGCTTGATTGTTGTTGAGGCTGATGATGTTCATATCACAGCATACAATGTTGATAGTTATGATCGTCGAAAAAATAGTGCGAGAGTTTAAATAAATGAATATAGAAAAAACAATTAGCTCATATGTTGCGCAATTTCGAAGTAAAGGCATCAGTAATGAAGTGATAGTTGACGAGATAAGTTTACTATTTATATGGAAATATCTTGTCGATAAAAAGCCTGAGCTTAAGCTTCCGTCATTGTTAGATTTTGCTACGAGAGGAATAACCTTAGCTGATGCTTATAGCGAGTTAAATAATAAGCTTGATGATAAAAGCGAAGGTTTTGCAAAGTCAGTTTTACCATCAATTCTAGCGCCAGCAGAAGAAGATGCTTTAATTTATAGTTTTCAAAAGATGCCGTTGTTTTCTGCCAATGAATTAATTAGGCAGCTGTATGATTTAGTCTCTAAAAATTCAAGAGCAACTTTAAATTCAAGTATTCCACAAGAATTAATCGAACTTATGATTCGTGTATCTAACTTAAATGGTGAGGATGTTTATGCGCCTTGGCCTGCTTCACTTCAATTGGCCGTAGAAGCTAAAAATCATAATTCGCAAGTTATATTTGAATCAGAACAACATTCATCATTATCTGATTTTGCTACTTTAATAGCAGACATCGAGTATATAAGATCGGATCCACTAATGGTTCCAATCTTTTTCAAAGATGGAGAAATACGTAAATTTGAAAATGTTGTCATGATCCCTCCCTTTGGAAGAAAAATTAAACATAAATTACATGACCGTTTTAGCGAATCGAGTACAAATGGGGATGTTCTTGCTTTGGAACATGGTTTGTCTCAATGCTCTGGGAGACTAGTTGCTTTAGTGCCACAAGGTTTTTTATTTAGAAGCGGTGGAGCAGACTACGATTTACGAGCCAAGCTTGTAAAAAAAGGCATTGTAGAATGCGTTATACAATTACCAGCATCACTATTATTTAATACTGCGCTAGCAACTACGGTCTTGATACTCGATATTAATCGAGATCCAAATGCGCCAGTCACCATTTATGATGCAGACCAGGAATCTTTAACAAAAAGTGGAGGCCGAGGTAGACCCATTAGTTTGACCGGTTGGAAACAAATAGCAGAAGACATACTAAATAAAAATAAGTCACCCTACTGCAAATTTGTAAGTAAAGACGAAATAATAGAAAACAAATACGATTTATCGGCAAGACGATATGTACTTGGGGCCGCATCGGCAGACATTCGGAAGTTAGAAAATACTAAATCATTAGAGCAAGTGTCAGATATTATAAGAGCACAACTTCTTAAAGAAGAGAAAGAGCGACAAGGTGAAATGTATTATGAAGTGGGTGTTAGAGATATTTCAGATGATGGTATAATTTCTGAACCTGAAAAAAACTTACTTCTTTCAGGTCGAATGGCAACTCGTGCAGAGTTACAAAAATTAAAACCTGGAGATATTTTACTTGTTTCAAAAGGAAGTGTTGGAAAGATTGGTATCGTTGGAGATAACTGTGGAAATAATTGGGTAGCAAGCCAAAGCTTCCAAGTGGTTCGCTTGAAACATACAAAAGATATAACGAGTCCTGTATATCTATTTAGATATCTAACCTCTCCATTAGTACAAGCATATTTATTGGAGCAGTTAACAGGAACAACAATTCCAGTGTTAAAAACTGCGGACATCAAAGAATTACCAGTTCCAATAATCCCGATAGAAGATCAAGAAGCGGTATTGGACACACATAGAAAAATACTCGACTCTTATAATAAGATTCGAGAAATACAAAATGATATCGAGTTTCAACGAAATACGCATTGGTCACTAGCAAAGTAAAAGTTACTAATTTTGATTATAAATGAGTTAAATTAAAAAATATGAACCAACAAGAAATAAAGCAACTAGAAACTGAGCTTTGGGATAGTGCCAATACCTTACGAGCAAATTCAAAGCTAACTGCCGCTGAATATAAAGATCCAGTCTTAGGGCTTATCCTCATACGCTATGCCCAAAATCGTTATGAACAGGCAAAGATAACTATCGAGGCCAATATACCAGATGGGCCTCGGGGTAAACGTGCAGTAACGAAGGAAGATTTTCTTGGTGCTGGAGCCATGATGATTCCTGAGAAGTCACAGTATGACTATCTAGCCAATCTACCCGAGAGTGAAGATATTAGCGAAGCTGTAAACGAAGCTATGAAACTGATAGAAGATGAGTACCCCGACTTGGCTGGTGTACTACCAAAAAGCTATCAAGAGATGGATGCTGATTTATTACGTGAGTTAATTCGCGTGTTCAATAAAGATGCGGTTAAAAACTTAACAGGTGATGTCTTTGGTCGTATCTATGAATTCTTCTTGATGAAGTTCTCAATGGATGGTGCTGGTGCTCAGGAAGGTGGAGAATTTTTCACGCCTCCCTCACTGGTACAACTAATTGTAAATATGATTAAACCTGACCATGGCGTAATTCATGATCCAGCCTGTGGCTCAGGTGGCATGTTTGTGCAAACAGGACACTTTATAGAAGAGAACCGTCAAGATAAATCCGTTAATGAAGCAATCACTTGTTATGGCACTGAGTTAAAGTCAAACAATAATCGTCTCGCTAAAATGAATTTAGCTATCCATGGTATAGAAGGAAAAATAATTGAGAGTAATAGCTTTTATTCAGATCCCCATACTCTATTAGGTAAGTGCGATTTTGTTATGGCGAATCCACCATTCAACGTCAAAAAAGTAGATAAGAAAAAAGATTACGTTAAAAACGATCCAAGACTATTTAATGATATTGGAATACCTAAAGCTGATAATGGCAATTATCTTTGGATCCAATATTTTTATCACTACCTAAATGAAAAAGGTCGTGCAGGTTTTGTAATGGCAAGTTCTGCTACCGATGCAGGTAATACTGAAAAATCCATACGTCAAAAATTAATCGAAACAGGTGCGGTTGACTGTATTGTGTCTGTGGGTAATAACTTTTTCTATACTCGTTCATTGCCATGCCATGTTTGGTTTTTAGATAAAGGTAAACGAGAAGAAAATAAAAACAAGATACTTATGATTAATTCACGTAATACTTTTCGAGTTATTACGAATACCATCAATGATTATTCACCTGGCCAATTATTAAATTTCAGCACCATTATGGATACTTATCGTGGAGATGAAGGAGCTATCTCAAATGCTAATAGAGAGCATCAAAATACCTGTGTTGAACTTGCGAACGAAATTGCTATTGAAATAAATGATCTTCGAACTCAATGTCAGCATATACTTGATGAACATAAAGATATTTCATTAGATTTTAATAAGGTTATTAAAGAATTATCAAATGTTACTAAGATAGATAACGATTTGGATTATGAAAAATGTCATGACTTAATTGATGTGTTTGATAATCCTGTGCAACTTTTATCTGAATATATGGAGCGATATCAGACTCAATTAGGAATAGATAAAAAAACTCTGGCTACTTTAGATGGTAAATCTAAAAATAGCTCAGAAAATAAAGCAAAGAAAAAACAAATCAATGAACATAGTAAACTCTTACGATCTTTAATTGGAGCAGTTGATAGTCACCAGCAAGATCTTAAAGATACCTTTTCTAATTACAAGCAACGGATAAAAGATTGGCATTCTTTATTGGAAAATTTCCCAGGGAATAAATATCAGGATATTGAAGGCTTATGTAAAGTTGTTGATTTGAAAGAAGTGAAGGAAAATGATTATAGCCTAACACCAGGACGCTATGTTGGGTACAGTATTAATATTGATGAAGATTTTGATTATGAAGGAAGGATGAAAGAAATTCATCAAGAATTAGAAAGTTTGAATTCTACATCAACATCGCTAATTAAAGCTATTGGAGAGGTTTTATAGCTATGGATTGGAGTGAAGTTGTTTTAGGTGATTATATTGATGTATTAACTGATTATCATGCTAATGGTGCATACGAGAAGCTAAAAGCAAATGTAACTCTTAAACACGAAAAAGATTATGCAGTAATGATAAGAACTTTGAATTTCGAGAGGGGTGATTTTGAGAAAGGTCTTATATATGTAAATAAGGTTGAATATGACTTCCTCGCCAAATCAAAAGTATATTCTGGTGATATATTGATGAATAAAATAGCTGATCCAGGAACCGTCTATTTAATGCCTGATCTGGGAGCACCTGTATCATTGGCAATGAACTTATTTCTAATTAGGTTTAAGAAAAGTGTAAATCAACATTTCATGTATTATTTAATGCACTTCTATGAGCCATATATCAAACTGTATACTAACGGAGCTGCAACTGCCACCATTACAAAAGATACGGTTAGAAAATTAAAATTTAAAATACCAAGGCTAGATATTCAAGAAAAAATTGTAGCTATTATTTCAGCATATGACAATTTAGTCGAAAACAATCTACAGCAAATAAAAATACTTGAAGAAACAAGGATGGTCACTTATGAAGAGTGGTTTCATCGTATGAAGTTTCCTGGTCATGAAAATACTTTGATTGATAAAAAAACAAAGCTACCAAAGGGATGGCAAAGAGTACCTTTGCCTGAAGTGATTGACTTTAAAGAAGGTCCAGGTTTACGAAATTGGCAATACAGAGACAAAGGGATTCCATTTCTTAATATTAGAGTGATAAAAGGAGATGAGGTTGATTTAAGTAAAGTTAAATATTTGGATCCAAAAGAAGTTAGTGATAAATATAAACACTTTCTATTAGAAGAGGACGATCATGTAATATCTACATCTGGAACATTAGGTAGGTTAGTAACTATTCGTAAATGTCATTTACCTATATGTCTTAATACCTCTTTGATTAGAATGAGACAAAAAACTGACTTGATGGGAAAGTGGCAAATTAAACATATGTTGTTAGGACAAATGTTTCAGGGAATACTTGATGTCTATGCTAATGGTTCTGCACAAGTAAATTTCGGACCGACTCATCTAAAACAAATAAAATTAATTGTTCCAACATCAAAAATTGCTGCAGCTTATGAAGAGATTGCTATACCAATAGAAGAAAACATTAAAATATTAAAAGATCAGATTCTTCTTCTAAAAGAAGCTCGGGACATCCTTTTGCCCCGCATAATGACTGGTATGATTGATATTGATAAGCTCAAAATACCCGAAATCTTATTGAAGGATGTTAGTCAAAAAGAGCAAGGAGCCAATGCTGCATGAGTTATGAATATTCTGAAGATGGCTTAGTCGAAGCGGCCAGTCAAGAGGTTTTAGAAGACTTGGGTTGGCAAGTTGAAACAGCTTGGCATAAAGAAAGTTTTTCAACTAAAGCTGATCGAAGTGATGGTTTATTAGGACGTGCAAATAAGTCTGAAGTGATATTGCAGAGATATTTATTATCTGCATTGCAGCAACTAAATCCCGATTTACCTAATAGTGCCTACCAGAGTGCGATTGATAAAATAATACAAGGTGAAGCAGATAAAAGCTTAGGAGCTATTAACAAAAGTAAACATAGTTTGTTAACCAAAGGTGTAGAAGTAAGTTATCAAGATGGTAAAGGTGTGCTTCAAAAGAAAAAGCTGAAAGTATTTGACTTTAAGGAGCCAACTAATAATCACTTTTTAGCAGTACGTCAGCTAGAAGTTGTTGGGAAATTATATAACCGTCGACCTGATATTGTAGGCTTCGTAAACGGAATACCATTGGTGTTTTTTGAATTAAAAGCACATCATACCGATTTGCGTAATGGTTACGATGATAACCTGAGTGATTATAAAGATACGATTTCAGAAATATTACACTGTAATGCTTTTGTTATTCTTAGTAATGGTACTGATGCACGTGTCGGTACAGTAACAAGCCCTTATAAGTTCTTCTTAGAATGGAAACGTATAGAAGAAGATGATGAAGGTGTCGTAAGTTTAGATACCATGTTACGTGGTACTTGCGACAAAACACGTTTATTAGATTTGTTTGAAAACTTCCTTTTGTTTGATGGTGAAGGTTCTGATGTTATTAAGCTCATGGCAAAGAACCATCAGTTCATTGGCGTAAACAAGGTAGTTAATCAAGCAGAAAATATCGACGACTTCAAAGGGAAATTAGGTGTTTTCTGGCATACACAAGGTTCGGGTAAATCTTACTCCATGGTCTTCTTATGTCAGAAAGTTTTACGAAAATTTGGTGGAAGTTATACCTTTTTAATTGTGGTGGATCGGACTGAACTAGAAAACCAGTTATACGACACTTTCTCAGGTTGTGGAGCTATTCCCGATAAATTACCCAAGCGTGGTATCAGAGCAAAAAGTCGAGACCATTTACGTGAGTTGCTAAGCGAAAATCATCGATATGTATTTACCTTAATTCATAAGTTCTCAGTTGATCCTAAAAAAGAAACTGAATATCCATTAATTACAAACCGTGAAAATATTATTGTTATCTCTGATGAAGCACATAGGACACAAGGTGGCACGTTTGCACGTAATATGCGATTCAATGGTATCCCGAAAGCATCATATTTAGGTTTTACTGGTACACCACTTATAGATGATGAATTAGAACTTACCAAAAACATCTTTGGTGAATACGTTTCGGTTTATGACTTTAAGCGTGCGATAGAGGATGGAGCGACACTACCGTTACGTTATTCAAATCGTGGCGAGAAGCTTGATATAGAACATCCTGATCTGGATGAGCGTATGGCTGATATTATTAATAATGAAGACCTCGATCAAGATCAGATAGCGAAATTAAGACGTGAATTCGCACGTGATTATCCTATTTTAACATCAGATGAACGGCTAGATAAAATAGCTAAAGATTTAGTATGGCACTTTAATGAGCGTGGTTATCAGGGTAAGGCTATGTTTGTTGCTTTAGATAAACCAACGGCTGTTCGCATGTATGAGTTGGTTATGTATTATTGGCCTGAGTATGTTTCCGAATTGCAAAGTCGTGTCGATGATGCAGAAGATCAACAGGAAGAATTAAAGCTTAAAAAGCATTTACAACGTGTAGTTGAGACTGAAGTTTGTGTGGTAGTTAGTAGTGAGCAAAATGAAGTTAAGAAATTTAAGAAGCTAGGCCTTAATATTGAAATTCATCGACAAAAAATGGCTGAACGAGATCTAGAAAAAGAATTTAAGGCTGATGAAAATCCATTCCGTTTAGCGATTGTTTGCGCAATGTGGATTACCGGATTCGATGCACCTTGTGTCTCTACTGTATATTTGGATAAGCCTATTCAAGGTCATACCCTAATGCAAACAATCGCGCGAGCGAATCGTGTATACGATGATGAAAAAGAAAATGGACTCATAATTGATTATGGTAATGTCTATAAGCAGTTAGAAAAAGCATATTCAGTTTATGGCGAGGGACAGAATAAAGGTAAATCTAAAAAACTTTCGGATGAAGATGACAAGACTAAGAATCCTGTTGAAAAACTTATTGGTCTGACTATAGAGCTAACAGGAGCAATTCTTGCTGTTCGTGAATTTTTGCAAGAAGTACATTTTGATTTAGATTCATTAATTAATGCAGAAACTGCGATGGCTAGACTTGGTCACCTCAAAGAAGCCGCTAATGCTGTTTGTTTGAATGAAACAACACGTACACAGTTTGAAGTTGCCGCACGTAATGTTTTTAGAAAATATATGGCGCTTTATCCTGAAGATGAAGTTAAACCGTTCACACGAGAATTCAATTCTATTGAAGCTATTTATGATCAACTCAATCAAAAAGTAAAATCTGCTGATATTTCAGATGTAATGAGAAAGCTTCAACAAGAAGTCAGCATGAGTGTCAGTACGATCACAACTGAAATTAATGACGATGACTATGTAGATTTGAGCAAGTTGGACTTTGATAAATTGAGAGCGGCATTCGCTAAATCTAAGAATAAGAACGAGGTAGTTTTTGATTTGCAAAAAGCTATTGAGAAAAAACTACAACAGATGATTCAAGCAAATCCATTAAGATTGGAATTTTACGAAAAATATAAAGAAATTATTGCTGAGTATAATGCTGGTAAAGATATTCAAGCCGTTCAAGAGGCATTTGATAATCTGAATGACTTTATGGAAAATTCAATTAACCCTGAGTTAGAACGAGCATTAAATGAAGGCCTAGATGAAGAAACACTCGCAATATATGATTTACTAAAAAAGCCAGAATTAACAAAGAAAGAAGAAGATAAGGTTAAGAAGGTAGCAAGGAAAACACTGGAAGCACTTAAAGCCGAAAAATTGAAATTAGAGCGCTGGAGAGAAAGTACTCAAGTTACGTCTCAAGTTAAAACGATAATTAACGATGGACTTCAGTACTTGCCCGAAAACCCTTACCCAACTGAAGAGCTTGATGACAAAAGTATTGTGATTTATCAACATATCTATACTAATTATCAAGGAAATGGCTTGAGTACTTACGGGATGTTTTAACCGTTGGTAATTGGCGGTACCTTTTTTTGAATAACAATTATTGGAAAGTAGTAAATGCTAGCCGTATCTATTTAAAATGTTTACATATGATATTGTTTTAGAATAAATTTACTGATGATGATATTTGAAAAATATAGAAACACGTGTGTGCATCTGAAGATACTAACGGCTAATAGTATTGATTAATTTAAGAAAATTTCTAAGTTTCTTTATGGCTAAGCATTATAAACTCCAAATAATGTTTGATTAGTATCAATTGTAGCATAAAAGAAAATATATGGAGATTGTGTTTTGCATATTTCTAGTTTTAATAGATATTCGAATTTGAGAGTTTTATCCTCAAAAATGGCTTCAATAGGCAGTTTCTTGCCTGTTGTCATCAATCAATAATATTGGTTGGCAATTACTTTGTGAATAAACCTACCGACTAAATTTTGGTTCTTCCCATTCATCTTGATCGTCTTCATCGATTTCTGGAATAAGCAGTAAAGTCATAGTTCGATCATACTCTTCATTTTTAATTGAGCTATAGAATATTATTTCGGGAATTTCTTTATAGTCAGTTAACCAATCTGAAGTATCACATTCATACATTGTTTCAGGCAGCTCTTGACCAATAAGGTCTGGAGATGTGTCTAAATTTCTGGGAAAGGGGATTGTATTAATGTAAGTTTTAAATGATGGTGATTTAATGGGTGTCCACATGGCCCCATTTTTATGGATAATGAGAACACATGCTTCGTCAGAAAGTCGTACAATTCTTCTTGCCGTTGCTTCTAATGAAGTTTGGCAGTCTTTACTAATTGACTGTATGAGTTGCCAACTTAAGTCGTTACGTAATATTTTATTACCTATTAATTTTTTTGGCATCAGTAGTGAAGAAGCAAATTCATTGGCTTCTTTTTCAAAAGTCTTATTGCTGTTTTCTTTGCCTGATATGTCATTCTTTGAACATTCGAACTGAGATTCCAATCCTGTTTGAATATGCATTACTGCGTGGCCTATTTCGTGAGCCGTTGTAAATTTTCTTCTACTTTCATTTGTTATTGAAGTGTTAATAAGTATTTCTACGCTTTCTGGGCTACCGATAGATATACCACAAAGTTTTGTACTGTTAAGTTTTTTTTCCTGATAGTTAACAGTAAAAGAGTCACTGTGTAGTTTGTCACAAACGTCTTTCGGTATAATTGGCAGTGTTAGTCCAAGGTCAAAAATTAGTTCTTCTGCGTTATTTTCCGCTTTTGTCATTCTGCCGATCCTTAAGGCTATGAATAAGACCTTTAATTATTTCTTTGTCCGCATCATCTAATTCTTCAAGCTCACCGTAGGTTCGGAAAAATGCTTGAGCTTCTTTGTCAATTTGTTCGATAGGCTCTACTTGTGATCCTGTGATTTTAGCCTCAGGAACTTTAAAAGCTGAAGCTAGTTTCCTAGTTACGACTAGTGATGGAATGCGATCTCCATTTTCAATTAAGCTTATAGCTGCCGGACTAACACCGGATACTTTTGCTAACTTGGCTTGAGACCAACCAGCTTCAGCCCTCAAGTCTTTAATATTCTTAGATATTATCTTTGTATTTTCAGCTCTATCACTCATGCTCTTCCCCTTTGTAAATAAAAAATCATTACAACTGTTGACAATATTGCTGTAATCAGCTTATCATTTCAACTGTAAATTTATTTAGAAGACGATTGTAAATGATTTAGGGCTGACTTTCACGGAAAAATTAATGAAAAATAAAGCATACAGAGTATTAAGTATAGATGGCGGAGGAATGCGTGGTCTTTATAGCGTCGCTTATTTAGAGGGGCTAGTCAAAATAGCTGATGAACGATTTAGCACCGACATAAGTGACTTTGGTAAGGAGTTCAATCTAATTGCGGGTACAAGTACTGGTGCCATTGTTGGTAGTGGGGTAGCTGCTGGTGTTGCTTTAGAGGACATACACAGTCTGTTTACAAAGCATGGAAAAGATATATTTCCGAAACCAATGCCCAAAAATAAATTTGCTTTACTATTTCACGGACGATCTAAACTAAATAAGCGAGGTGATGATGCACTTCGTAATGCATTGAAAGAGGCTTTCGGCCAGATGACTCTAGGAGCGCTTTATAGAGACAGAAAAATAGGTCTCGTGGTACCTGCAGTAAATTGTACGACACATAAAGCGTGGGCCTTTAAAACTCCACATGATCCATCATCAAATAGGCGGGATGATCAATATAGCTTAGTTGATGTTTGTCTTGCTAGTTCAGCTGCTCCAATTTACCGTTCTCTAGCGACTGTTAAGCAACCTGGAAACTCAGAGACAATTGATATGTTTGCTGATGGAGGTTTATGGGCAAATAATCCGGTGTTAATTGCTCTTATTGAAGCTTTGCGCAATACAGAAAAAGGTCAATCGATTGAAATTTATTGTCTTGGTACCTCCCCGGCTCCTTCTGGCAGTGTCATGGATATAAATGATCCTCATTGGGGTCTTAAGAAATGGAATTTTGGTGGACGTGCAGTTGAGCTTGCACTTGATTCGCAAGCAGTTGTTTGCGATCAAATGGCCGGAATGTTCTTACAGCATCTTGATAGACCTGTATCTATTATTCGTTTTCCTCAGCCGACAATATCAGGTGAACAAGGGAAGCTGTTAGGTTTAGACAACGCTTCAAAAGAGTCACAAGATTTACTTAGACAACTTGCCGCTTCAGCTGTTGATGAAACAAATAGACTCATTAATACCGAAGAAGTAACCGGTAAACGAATATCCGCCCTACTCGGTAGTATTCCTAAGACGATAATCCCTTTAACTCAAAATGCCTAACGAGGTTACCAATGTTCGATTGTAATAATGATATTTTAGATTTTTTTAATGAAGAAGTCGCTCTAAAGCAGAAACAACAGAATGAGATGAGAGCACGGCGTGAGTCTAACCGAAATAGGTTAAAGGACGGTCTTAAAAAAAATGATAACCCATCGCTTGAAACTCACGTCCCTCAAGGTTCATATGCCATGCATACGATGGTTAATGATAAGGATAATGATTATGACATTGATGATGGGGCTGCGTTTATAAAGAAAAATTTGGTTGGGGATCGGGGGGCAGAGCTATCAGCTTTAAGTTCTAGAAAAATGGTTAGGGATGCAATTGATGACGGTTCATTTCAGATACCTCCCGAAGTAAAAACTAATTGTGTCAGGGTTCACTATAAATCGGGTTATCACGTTGATATTCCTGTTTATAGAATACTTGATGATGGTTCTTTACAGTTAGCTAGTTCTGATTGGATCGGTAGTAGCCCACAAGAAGTTACCGAATGGTATAACGATGCTGTTATTAAAAAGAGTCCTGATTCTAATAATGGCCGACAGATGAGGAGAGTAACTCGGGATTTAAAATTTTATATGAAAAGTCGTGATGGTTGGAAGAAAAAAATGCCGAGTGGCTTTGAAATTTCCGTTTTAGTAGATGAATGTTATTTAGCTGATGTGGGTAGAGAAGATGTCTCTCTTTATGAAACATTGAATGCCGTTAAGAATCGACTCGATTTTAATCTTGAAGTAAAGCATCCCATTCGTAGTGACATGTTAACTGATGGAGAAGATGATGCAAATACACGGTTTTTAAGAGAGAAGCTTACTGAAGCTGTTAGTCAGCTTGAAGTGCTTTTTGAAGAAGACTGTACAAGGCTTGATGCATTAAAAGCATGGAATAAAGTATTTAAGCATACATTTTGGAAGGAGCGAATTACAGAGGAAGAAAAAATTCAGAAGAACGAAGATAAAAAAGAGGAAACAGCATCTTTACTTCGAAATGGAAATGCAGGCGTTGCACTTGCTGCGGGTCTAATCACAGTTGCTGGCGTTGCCGTAGCAAAAACACTTAAAAATACGCGAGCATATGGTGGCAAAACGAATTGGTAAACGTTATGGCGGTCCATGGTATAGCCAATATTCGATTCGAATGAATTTCGAATTGGATGTTAACGATCATTTCTCTCAGATAACAGTAGAAAATGTGCGCGAGGGACATAAGTTATGGAGAGAATACCGTTTAGTGGTGGACGTTCCTGGATACGAGCAGCGGATAGTAACGGTAAAATTATTTCCTAATAAAAATAAAAGTCCAAGAGTTAAAGTTGATGGACCTTCTGATTCACCACATAGATATGACGATGGTCATTTGTGTATGTGGTACCCAATGGATTTGAAAGAAAATCGGTGGATTTTTTCTGATGGCTTATTACATTTGCTTGTATTGATTCAAGCTCATTTATTCCGAGAAGCTTGGTGGAGAGAAAAAAATGAGTGGCTAGGGCCAGAGAAACTTCATAATGAAAATATTGAACTAACAATGTAGTTTTTAGAATGAAATGGAAAATTAAAAAAGGAGTTTATGAATGAGTGCTTTTGTTGAAAAAAGTGAAAAAATAAAATGTTGTAATATTGATTATCCTGTTGATGAATTTAACACATGTTTGAAATGTGGAAAGAATTTTAAACATATTAAAAAAGATTTAATCTTCAGTAATCGCATTGGTGGAAATAATTCTGGTCAAGTAGTTCAGGCTAATTATTTGTCTGGAGATGTCACGCAAATTACAAATAATATTGAATTAAATAGTAATGAGATAAAATATATTAAAAGTATTGTAAGTGAGCATAGTTTTGGTAAGTGGTCTTTCATTGCTGGCATTATTTCATTGCCAGGAATTTTTCTTGGCTTTTTCAATTTTATAGGTAGCTTTGCTTCAATAATAAGTATTCTCTTACCCTCCACTAATATCGTATTTGTAACATTATTTTCCAAATTTATTTATGCTTTAATTTTATGTGCCTCTGTTTTTGGTGCTGCAGCTATATTTTTAACTTTATTTATTTTGCTGATTGGTGAGCGCGTACCACTTCCATTTTTAAATGTTTTTCTTGAAAGACAAGTAAATGGCAAGATAAATATGGTTAAGTACTTATCTAAATGTAGTTATGGAAAATGCAAGGGGAATATTCAGGTTAAGGGTGCTCCTGCGAATGAGAATGAAGTTAATTATATTGGCGTGTGTTCTGAAAATTCTGAGCAGCATATTTATTCATTTGATAAAACAGAATTGATAGGGGAGCCAATTGTGCTTACGCCAAAGAAAAAAGAGCCGAGTAGGAATAGTTAAAATTATATTATTAAGACTTAATGGTAAATAATTTAAAAAAGGAGAATTATTAGTGGCTTTATGTATGTTGACAGGACCTGGAACAATTATTCAACCATGTAATATTGGTTTATTGGACTTGGCACCAACTAAAAATGATGAATTGTATATTCACCAATCTAATGATGATAATCGATTGTTTTTTTATGGTGATTTTTCAGGTTTCCACTCTTATTTGATCGTAACTCATACAAAATTCAGAGTAATACCTGAAAGTGTAAAACGGACAGGATATGACTGCTTCCAAGCTAGAATATATTTTGAGGACGAAGATGGTAATAGTGTTGCTCAAGTTGTAAATTTTACTTCACCTCTTTTTCCTATTCGTTCTGTTGTCGCATGTAAATACGGAAGGGATTTCGATAGTTTTGAGCTTGGTTTGTATGATGGTCAAGTTAGCCAAAAGTTTGCGTGTAATCTCCTTTTTATTTCTTCTTATGCAGCGGATCTTGAGGCTCCTATACCAGTGAAGGTTGAATACATTGGAATGGCAGCAAAAAATGGCCGTACAGCTCAAGAACGGTTAGGAGAAGGTCATTATAAGCTACAGACTGTGCTTGGAGAATTAGATGATAGAGATCTTTTTAGGGGGGTATCAATTATTTTGTACAAGCCTGGCGAGTTAGATTGTAAGGAAATCGAATTTCCTAAAGTTGTGGAAACTTTAGAAGCAAGCCTTATACAGCATTTTAAGCCAAGACCTTTAAATGTTGAGCAGTTGGATTTTCCTAATAATAGAACAAAATTAACATCAATGTTGAAACGTGTTGGCGCAAATAAGATTATTTCTCATATAGAGAGTCCCAGTAATACGAGCTTATACTCAGATCATATGCCACAACCACAGCAAGAACATATTATTAGGTTAACTGTACCGTAAAATTATTAAAATAATGCTCTAGTAATCCCTTGTTTATTGGCGAATTAATCCTAATTTGGCCTTGTTTTGGCGAAAATCAAACACATATACCCTTGGTATGAGAATTATTCGTGAATCAGGCCTTTGGCGTGAACACTTAAATTTGGCCGTATGGCTAGGCTACCAGATTGATGGCGATAATATCAGTTATATTGGCAGCCGATACAATGCGAGCATAAGTTAATGATAAGGCTTGACTCTTTGGCTGAGCTGACTATCATTAGCACTCAATAAGGGCGAGTGCTAAAAAAATTGTAGCCCAATATGAATTTTACGTAAGTAACTGATTTAATTATATTTTACCATTTTAATTTTTTTAGGAGATAGACAAGTATGAAGATCCGTCCATTACACGACCGTGTTGTTGTACGCCGCATGGCAGAAGAAAAGACTACTGCAAGTGGTATCGTAATTCCAGATAGCGCAACTGAAAAACCATCTGAAGGCGAAGTAATCGCTGTAGGTAAAGGTAAAACAACTGATAGCGGTACTGTTATCGCGATGGATGTAAAAGTTGGCGAT
>Ga0316205_10001639_pt1 | contig 26967 bp, 30 predicted proteins | sample 3monthpyrite_MG_FD_204941 | JGI IMG/M metagenome (GOLD analysis project Ga0316205, IMG submission 204941) | Microbial mat bacterial communities from mineral coupon in-situ incubated in ocean water Damariscotta River, Maine, United States -... | ecosystem: Environmental > Aquatic > Marine >... | reverse complement strand
CCAGGCCACCGAGCTTGGGCGAGCGGGTTAAGGGCAAGCCGATCAGGAAGAAGTAAATCTTAGAGGTCTAGTTTAACTGGCAAAACGGGCAGACCCGCCAACACTTGGGTCAGTCTGTTCTGGGTTCGAGTCCTGGGGCCTCTGTTCGCTTTAGAATCAACAAAGGAAATTAATCATGAAGGTAAGAGCAAAGTTTCATTGCAACGAAGTTCAAGAGGTCGGGGGCGTCGTTAGATTCTCTACTCTCTATGACGACTCAATCCCGGAAGATGTGAAGTTTTCACAGTCAACACCATGCGGTGATATTGAAATGACCATCGACAACGAAGAGGCCTTGAAAAGGTTTGAGCCCGGCAAGTCTTATTACGTCGACTTCACGCCGGCCGACTAAATACATAATGGGAGTCTCAGCCAACGACCAGGGGCATAACTGGTCACCCTAGCGATGTGATGTAACAGGTAAACATCCCCGGTTGATCGGGGTTCCGTCGGTTCGATTCCGGCCATCGCCATCAACAATTCGTTGACTCACTCTCACTGCCATTGGCGGATGAGTTGAGATTTATTTTATCAGTCAATCCATTTGAAAGCGCGGCTTCTGCCTGCGTCGTTGGTGATTCTATGGAGTTCAAGCAACTTTCACTCGCATTAATAGAAGAAGGCGATCTTCTTCGTGACTTCGATGATGAGTTCTATCGAATTCAAAATCGGCTAATGCTTCACGTACAGAAGCATGGCGATAAGTCATTGAAAGCAAAGGCTACGATCAATCTCAAGATCGAGTTGAGCGTAACGAACCCTGACGATGGCATTACGGTTTCCATCCAAGGAAAGGTGTCCTCCAAGCTGCCCGATCGCCCGGTAACACCAACAATCGCAGTTGGAGACGAGACGAGCGAAGGCAAGCCAACTCTGGCATGCAGAACATTTGGCACTTCATACGATTCGCCGAAACAAGCCACTCTAAATTCATACGGAAAAACCCTCAGCGATGAAGTCATCGAAGAAAAGGATTGAGCATGTCACACGAACCACAAGATGCGCTCGACGTCACACTTGGGCAAGTTGCGGAGGGCGAGTCATTGGCCCTCAAAGTTCTGGAGCAGGTTGAAGGCATTGAAGGCAAAGCTCTTGTCATTCAAAGGCAGGAATTGCCAGCCCCAAAACCCACTCCACCTGTCAAGTCTGGGGCGAATCGCCGGGCTCATGAATTCAACAACATCAACCACTTCATTGATTACCTCAATAAATACGGCGAAGAAAAGCAAGTCGTTGTTCTCGCTGACCCCAAAAACGAGCAGATCAAAGCTTCGTTGAATGAGATCTGTGATCAAGAGCCAGAAACCCTTACCTACCGACCACGACGAACGACTGACTTTGAATACCTTCTTTCGCGGATTGACAAACCCCTGGGAGTTAAGGAGTTTTGCAAGGTTCTTCGCCGGGTTCGGAACTACGTAAAAAAGCCTCACGGGAAGCTTGTCGCCAGTATCTATGGGCAACTATCGGTTGCTAAAAAAGTCGAGGACTTCAGTTCACTTGGAAGCAGGGGAACATTTGGAAGAGTTGTCAAAATAAGCGCCCGTGGTAATGACGGTCAAAGTGTTGAGCTTCCAGAATTTCTGACCCTGGAGATCAAGCCCTACATGGACTCGGCCACTCATATCGATATCGAGGTTTTTATTGATCTTGATATGGAAGAGGACAAGGCCGTCTTTCGTTTTGACGCTCCAGACTGCGCACGTGCCTTTGACCTTGCGATGGAGAAGTCAATCCCTCTATTGAATACAGGTCTTAAGGACCGAGAAGCCCTGGTTGCTCTTGGGGCGTTGTGCAGAGAGCCCTGGGAATACCTCAAGTAATTAATCCTCACCGCTCTCTCGCCCCACCCCCTAGAGAGAGCGGAACTTGGCAGCTCTGCATTAACTGGTTTTAGCCTTCTAGTGGAGTGCCTTTAGTTCACGACTAAGAGCTGCCTTTAGATCGGAGTAATCATGAAGAGATTCAACGTCTACTTAAAACTGGATAAGTTCGCCTTTACCGTGGAAGCGGATAGCCCCGAAGAGGCCAGGAGAATAGCCTTGGACAGGGTTGAGCGATCCAGGAATGAGGATCTATTTACAAAGAAAGACGCCGACATCGACGTCGCGTGAAGGAGTGAAGACTATGGATAATCATCCAATTGTAAGAATGTTCAATCACAATGGCGCAATGTTCGCTATCCCATTCCAGTTCATTGAAATTGACGCCAAGCAAGTTCTAGTCGCTTTTGCTCAAGATATTGGAAAGGTGTTCTACGACACTATCGACGAAAAAGAAGCAGCAAACAATATCAATAGAGTTGCATCTAGTCACCCTGGCCTATTCGAAAACAAAGGACTTAGAACCGCTACATTTCGTGTAGCGGTTGACGGTAAGCGTCGAAAAGCCTGGGCTTACACGAAACAGGGGGTTATGGCTCTTGGAATGAAAGTACGCTCTGATATTGGAGCAGTATTCGTTCTCTGGGCTTCGGAAATCATGACTGCGCTTCTTGAGGGTGAAACTGTTTCTCTTCAGGAGCCAGAGCCTCAAAGTGCATTTGATTTGATTATTCAGCAAGCCCTGGCAGGCAAAAAGGTTGTTGAGGAGCAAGAGCGCCAGCGGATAGAGCAAGAGAAACAGAGGAAAGATCTCGATGACCTTCACGCAGACCTAAAGGCAATCTCTGAGCGCACCCTTCATGAGACGAAGCGACCTGATGAGTTTAGCTGTCGCTACGTCGCTGAAATCCTTGAGTGGTACAGCAAGAGCGGGCGTTTCCACAACGGCGCAATATCAAGCATCGCCAAAGACCGCGGCTATGTTCGGCGTGGGCTCGCACGAATGGCGGAGAGTTGGGTTGGCAATGGTAGTGGGCGATGGGTTCCAGTGCTCGTCTTCACTAAAGAGGGAGTCGAGACCTTCGCCCGCGAGATTGACCAGGCATACAAGGGTATCCAAAGGTTTGACGTGCCATTGAAGGGGAATAACGCTGCTCACGTCTGGCGCTACAACCAAAAAGCCGAGAAAGCCGCCTGAACCAATCCATTGACTCAAAAAGGGGTAGTCAATTGAGAACCATTAAAGACGATTTCACAGCCGTTGAAGGCGCTCCGGTGATATTCACTCAATACCTTCGGGGTGTCTCGTGGCGTCGCCAGGGAATGCCTAGAGCAAAGCCTGTCGATCGAATGGTGTGGCACTTCCTGCGATCCTGCGATTGCCATAAGCGCCTTAGTATAGGCGAGGTTGCACGTGAAGTATGGGGCGTTGAGACAGACCATAGAAACACCGCTCGCAGTTCATTGAAAAGACTAAAGAAGATCGGTCTAGCGTTCATGGATGACGGCGGATGGATGGCGATCATGCCAGGTCCAAGATCAGCATGGATCACTAAGCACATGGGGGTGATAATCGTCCCGGGTAAACCAAGCGATGGGGGTGACAATCATCACGGGTCAGGGGGTGACAATCATCACCCCTGCACCATTATTGACCAGGGACAATCGTCACGGGGAGGGGGTGATAAACGTCACGGGAAAGGGGTGACAATCGTCACGTCAAAGGGTGATAAACGTCACCCCATAGAGAAGAGAAGGGAGAGAGAAGAAGAGACAACAACAAACCCGCGCGAGCTTCCGACGATTGAAGAGCTGATTTACAAAGTTCTAAAAATAGGCGTCGCCGATGCCATCGATATCCACCCAAAGCTTTTCGAAAACCCGGAAGAGGCCCCCACGGATGAAATTTCTTATCGCCGCTGGATAGCCGTCGCTGTTGCCTCGGTGATTGAGAAAACCAAAAAGAAAAACCGGGAAGAAGGGCAACCCACAAGCATCAGCGGATTGATCGTGACCATACAGCCTAGCTTTGAAGATCAGCATTGCAGGGCTACCAACGCAATCTCCCAGTTTCTTGAACAACAGGAATTCGAAAAGAAAAAACAACAACGACAAGAGACGCAGCAAGCCGTGATCAAAAAGTCAAACCCAAAGATACCGGCCTGGGACGCCGTGGAAGACAAGCCTGAAATCACGCCCAAGGTATGGCTTGAAAACCGAATGCCTGAGCTTCACAAACGTGTCATGACGATCATTGGTGCTGAAGGCGATGAGGCCGAATTCTTCCGGTCGAGAATATTCCTGGCCGAAGGCAGCTTTGAAGACCGCTGGGATCGATCAGGCAAGAAGAACAAGATGCTCGCTCAGCCCATGCGCCTTGATTACACCGTGAAGCTTGCGAGTATTTGCAACGAGTTCGAGGAGGATAAGAATGCCAGTTGTTGAAATCGACGCGGAGGAAGCGGCTCGAAAAGCTTTGGAGTGGTACAGATCAAACGGTTATCTACGAACGAAGTGGAATGACCCTGACTACCTGGAGAGCGCGGTGAACCTCTCAATCGCAAAAGCCCTGAAGTCCTATGATCCAGAGCGCAACAACTCACTTCTGGCTTGGCTCAAGACAAGAATCTCTTGGGACATTGCAGACGCGGTGAGGAGGGCCAGGGGGGGCAGGCGGAATCGATTTGGAGAGATAACGGTCTTGAGGCTCTCGACAATCGAAGGCCACGAGAATATTACTCCAGACATGCGACCAAAACCCGACACGGTTTACCACCAAGAGATTCTTGAGAAGGTCAAACTGGTTTCCAAGTCAGAACGCGAAACTCAGATAATTCTCAACCACTACCAAGGAAAGAGCTACAAGGTAATTGGGGCAGAACTAGGGATATCAGAATCCAGGGTTTTCCAGTTGATTCCTGCGATTAAGAAGCGGCTCAAGGATCAGGTCAGGTTTGAGATTTGGAAGGATTGCTCCCGGTGCTTTCGGATCTTGCCTGGTTCGAGTTTTTGGATTGATAGAAGAACAAGAACGGGCCTCAGATCTGAATGCAGAGTTTGCCTGAAAGCAAAGCCAAGAGTGGACATGGGGGATCTTAGGGAGTGCCGGACCTGTGGCCTAAAAATACACAAGAGTCATTTTCACAAAAGGAAAAATACACCACGTGGATGCGCGTGGCAGTGCAAAGAATGCTCAAGCAAGAGAAGGAGCCCAAACAAATGGAAGCGGTAGGATATGCGCGGATTAGCGCGGAAGAGGCCGCCAATGGCCACGAGGATCTGAGCACCCAAGAGGATCGCATTCGCAAATATTCAAAGAGCCAGGGATTGGACCTGGTAAGAATCTACCTCGATGAACCCGTTGGTATTCTCCGCTCAAACCCAGGGCATGGAGATTTTTGCTCAAGGGTGGGAATCACTAACCTTCTCGACCATTCCAATCTTGAGGAATGGCCCTTCGTCGTCGTCACCAACCCAGATCGACTTAAAGCAACCGATCTCGATTTCGATCCCTTTGAATGTCTTGTCAATCAAGGCCGCGCGGTGGTGACAGTGGGTGAGGACCTCGGGATCAAGGAAGACGACAAGCGCCATGCTAAAGGAAAATTGAGGAGATTAGGGACTGCGGAGTCAGTTGCCGAACGCCTGCTCAGAGGCCGTGAAGCTGGCGCCCGAGCCGGCAATCACCAAAGCGGCCCTGCACCCTACGGCTATTGCCGAGATTATAGCCAGAGGTACACCAAGGGCGTGCTCTTGCAAATTCACCATGAAGAAGCGGCCATTGTCCGTCTGATTTTCAAAGAATACCTGCGCCGCAAGAGTATGAAGCGGCTCATTGAATTCCTCGACAGCCAGAGCTTGAAGACTCGCCGCAAGAAGCAGTGGTCAAGGGCTGGGGTCTCATGGATTCTAAAGAATGAGACTTATCTGGGTAAGGTGCACTTCGGAAAAATTAGGGCAAAAGGTCAACACCCACGAATCATCGCCTCAATCATTTTCAACAAAGTTCAAGTATTGCTTAAAAAGAACAATAAGCGCGGTGGGAAGCAGAAAGAGGTAGTGGCATGACAACTTTAGGCTCTCCCAAATGGCGTCAGATAGACCAGCGAAGAATCAAGGTTCAAGAGCTTTCAAAGAGTGGGCTAACGCTCACTCAGATAGCCCAGGCACTAAACGTGAGCAGATCAACAGTCAAAAATGACTTGCGAGCCCTATCAATAAGACTGAGGGAGCTTGCGAGAAGCACGCCAACAGCAAAGCAAAAAAAGGCGTACAAACTTAGATCAATCGGCACTCACTACAAGAGGATCGGCTTGATAATGGGATGCAGTGCCAATAATGCGAGAAGGCATGTCATGACCTATCTCACAAAGACACAGTCAATCAACCTCAGAAAACGGTTGCGCCGTGCCAAAAAGTAGAAAGATCAATTGCCTATTAAATAACAATTAACTTTGTCCTTTAACCGTTCAAGGACAGGATCTTTAGTCAATACATTTGCCTGCACATCTTCGACCTCCTAACTTATCCGGATCAGATCTAAGTCAGGCGAGGTTGAAATGAGTCGCGCAGCAAAACTACCCACCATTCTTGTATTCATTGGCGTTGGCCTTCTCTCTGCCTGCCAATCCACACCAGACTACACAGACACCTGGCCAATTCTCGACAAGGCGTTCGAACTTATCCAGAACGACCTCAAGTCCGGCGTCTTGGTGGTCGCGATACCAAAAGGCGTGAAGGTCGTCGACCCCAAAAAGGAGCTGGAGGAGACAGCCAAAGAAATCGACGACAACCTCCGAGAAGCCCGAAAGACGATCTCCGTTGCACAGGGGCGAAAGAAATGAATCCAGATCACGACGCCTTCCTGAAAGAAATTGAAGAGCACGCCAAAGAGCATCGTGAAGAAGCGAACGAGCACTTCAAGCGTGTTATTTCCAGCAACGAAGACGTGGATCGTTTGGATTTCTTGAATGAGAAGCTGAGCCGTCGTGTTGTCCAGTATTCACTTGAGACCGATGAGGTTGGCCGCCAATTTCGCGCGGGAAGAATTGCCCACGTCAAAAATGAGATTGAGCAGGTTATGGACCAAGCACGTCTTCAATCTGCGTGGGATCGCATCGAAGCCAAGAGTTTCGTCAAAGACACCATCATCGGCGGAGTCAAGAAGCTGCTACCGCTCGCCAAAGATCTGGCCCTGAAATACGGCCTTGAATTCGCCAAGGATATTGGAGGAGTGCTTTGAGCTGGGATGTGATAAGTGGGGGAGGACCGGGGACTCCAGGGCCACCGGGAACGCTAACCCACCATCAGCCATTCCCAGTCACGGGAGGCGAGACTGTCTTTGCAATAGGCGAAGACGTTGCCTCAGCCGAATCAATCATCTTTTTCATTGGGCCACTCAGAGCCACGCTCGGAACGCACTACAGCGTGAGCGGCCCAGCAAACCGAACAATCACTCTTTTACCGCCTGTCCTGGAAATTCGTTCCGGTGACCTGGTGGTCGCACACTACCAGAAAGCCACATAAAGGAATTGAACCATGACTGGATTAGTATTAGACGATCGTAACCTAGGTGCTGCTGCGGTAACAACGCCAGCAATCGCTGACGATGCGCTTAGTGCAGATGTTGCGGGCCGTGGCAAAATGCAGGACGGGTTCTTGGACGAAGCCACTTTGCTTGCGAAAGTCGCCGCTGGAGCGATGACGCCGGCCAATGCTGCCGCCATTATCGCTAACGATGCTCTTGAATCGCAACACTATGCACCGGCTAGTGTTGATGGTGAGCATATTTCAACTGACGGTAAGCAAATCGTCCTCAACTCAAAGTTTCTTGCCACGTGGCTGCAGTTCTCTCAGCTTTCCACGACAGCAGGAGCTATTGACGTAACTACTGCGGTTGAAGCGGCTGCAACTGTTGATACAGCAAGGGGTGCAGTTACAGCAGCTGGGCTCCTTACAAGCAATAGCACACTTAACTTATCTACAGGGAATCCTGACAATTACAAGGTGCAGATCAGAGAGGCCGCTGGGAATCAGCCAGTTGACGACGGTGCAGGCGGGGAGGTTTATGGTGTCCTTTCCTTTTCGGCTGCCGTTTACAGCATGAGCTATTACACAGCAGCCGATGTTGCCTTCTTCCCTCCTGCGTCTGTTACCTATGATTTCTTGGTTGCTGAAATCTTTGGTTTCAATGACGTTCCCGGAACTGCCCTACTAGCTGGTCCTACGTTCGGCGATATCAGCTCGACAACAGGGACACACACTCACTTGCTTGCTAGCATCACCGATGTGACAGCAACGGCCGCAGAGTTGAATAAACTTGACGGAGCGGATGGAAATGTCACTCCGTCCAATCTCAACGAGTTGACTGGCGCAGGTGACACCACTCTCCATAAGCACGATGGCCTTTACCGCACGGAGGGTGAGCTTTCCGCCATTGGGACAGGCAACCCAAATACCACAGCCGGTGCTTCTCTTGTTGGAACCGACGCAAGTGCATTAGGGCCCGTCGCCGGCTCAACAGACACTACCCAAGGCGTTCTCGAAGCAATTGTTGCGGCACTTGGAACTGAGCGAGCGAATGAGACGATCGCGACTATCAATCAGACGACTGATGTGGCTCTCGTCGACAATCTCGATTTCACTCCAATTGACGGCGCAAAAGTTGGTTTGAAACTGAATGGGCTTGAAGCCATCAACGGAATCAACTTCACCATCTCCGGAAAGATCATCACCTGGCTCGGCGCAACGTTTGAACTGAAGTCCACGGATACACTTCGCGCCTTCTATCGTAGCTCTGACTGATTGAGGCTTTAAGGGCGAAGGCAATGTCAACCTTCGCCCCATTAACTCTCACTCACCAAGGGAAGTCATGGCAGACAACAACGGGCTTTTACCACCAAGAATGATGAGGAACCTTCGCAACGACGGCTCTGAGGCCGCTGCGGGTGAAGTTCCAACTGTGCAGCCAGACGGCTCCGTAGACTTTGAAGCTCCTTCGGGTGGAAGCTTCCAAGCAGCCCAATACAACCATGCGGGCGCGTCTCTAGTGAGCAGCGTTTACGTGCCGTGGGGAACAGAGTCAGTCAACAGCACCGGATTCGTGAGATCAGTAGCAAACTCAAGGATCGCATTCCCCGAAACCGGCATCTATGAAGCCACCGTCCATCTGAAATCAACGACAACAATGATCGCAAAGCTAACCATTGAGAACGGCTCAGACTTCAGCAGGGACTCAGACCCCAACGGTGTGGACCTCAGTGGAATCTTCGAAATCACCAACATATCAACGCAAAAGTTTCGCTGTGAGATCTTGTCAGGAACGCTCGACACCACCGAAGCACTTTACAACACGCTGTCGATCAAGAAGGTCGGATAAGGGAGGGCTGAATGATCACGGTTACACATCACCACGAGCTTGAGCTTGATAACAAGAAGACCCGTCTCTTTGAGCTTATCGAAGACATTAGCACCGCACCGGTTGAGCTCATACCCGCATCAGGAACGGCAACAATTAAGAGGAAGGCTGCTTGTGGAATCATCTTCTTCAACGTTGCTTGCCAAGTGGAGATTAGAAGAGCAAGCGGGCAAGTGCTTTTCTACGGTAAGCCACCAGGAGGAAGCCGAGTCACAATTGGAAGAGATACAGACCAGCTAGAGTCGGCTGCCAATGAAGCCATCATGATCTTTGCTGTGCCAGTAACGCCAGCAGACACGGTTACATGTCATGGGATGATCGACTTCATTGAAGGACCCAACCCATGACAAAGACAATTATCCTAGAGGTGAACTCCGATTACCTCGAGGGGAAAGCAGAGGAGGGGCAAGGCCTTAAAATCAAACCCCTCCTCTGCCGGACCTTTTCCCATAAATCCCGGACGGAATGAAATTAAACGTTATGACGAAATAATAGGCGTTTACTTAACTTCCTTATGTTGTGTATCGGTTCTAGTTTTTTTGAAAATAATCTGAGATCAATTTGGCTTGAGGTCAAATCAGTTAGAGGTTTTTGAGGTTTCGATGGCAATCATCAAAGGCGCAAAGAATATTGCCGACATTCTCGGTATAAAGCCTGAAACCGTAAGCCGTTGGCGAAAAGCCTATGAAGATTTCCCCGTCAAGAAGAACAGCAACCGGGATCTGATTGTCGATCATGAGCAGTTGCGCGAGTGGGGTCTAAGAAACGGCAAAATCAAGCCGGCATCAATATCAGATTTTGAGACATCCAGCAGCACCGCCGAGGTGAAAGCTCCTCCCGTGGTCGAGGAGAATGTCAATTTCGACGACTTTGTTGATCTGGAAAAGATAGGCGACTACCCAGAGCCGACAGGGGACATCGAAGACGAGCTTAAGGAGGCTCGAAAGCTCCGCCATCTGTTTTCAAGACTGGTATTCAACTGGAAACTGGAAACTCTAAGCGATCCCAAAAGCGCCAAATCATTCAGAGATTTTGCGGCAGAGCTTGCAAGGCAAATCGCAGTCATCGGACGACTTGAGGAATCTCTTGTTAAGCAGCGAATGAGGACAGGCAAGTTGCTCGACGAACAAACTCTTATGGACTTTGCCACTCGCCTGGCTGATGCATTGATTGATCGAGACGAGCGGATGAAAGAGCGTTGCTTCAAGATCGTCAGCGATGAGGTGGCGGCGATTTGTCACGAGAAAGGCGTGGACCTATCTTTGAACTCGGACAAAGTGTTCAAGAACTGGGGAAAGGTCTTTGATGACGGCCGCCATGAATATGCGGAAGCCGCCGTCAAGGTTGCTGAGGACGTGAGCGCGGATCAATCTGACAGACTTGGCGGAAGTGACGAGGACTAATTATGTCCCTGCTGATAAAAATTGCCAATCACCACGCAAACGCAGTTAAGCCTCCTCCCAATTTGCTTCCGTCCGAATGGGGCCGAAAAAACTATGTTGTGACAAAAGGGCCGGCTGCTGGGAAGAAATGGAATCCTGCAAAGGGTTGGGAATTTCAAATAGGCATCCTCGATGGATTGTATGGTCCTTTGGAGCCTGGTGAGGAAATGCGGGAAGGTGTTCTCTTCAAGGGCGCAAAAGCTGGCTGCACTCTCGTTGCTGACATAGGCACTCATTATTGGCCGGTGTTCCGCCGCCAATCCGCTGCAATGGTTGCACCTCGAAAACCTGACAGCATTGATAGGGCCGCCGAAAGCGAAAGATCAATCGCGGCTTCTCCAACACTTCGTAGGGCTTTTCTTAGCAGGAAGGGTCGAACCAAGCAGGCCAACTATGGAGCTCAACTCATCTATCGATCCGCTGAGACAGATCGCGACCTGGTTGATTGGGGGGCAATGGTCATTACTGGAGATGAGCGAGATCGGTGGGCGCAACAAAACTTCAACCCAGACTCAATGCTCGACGAACGCCAGGGCGGATATCACGAAAGGATCAGGGTCAATCTGTCTACTCCTACCGTTCCTGATTACGGCGTTCACCGATTGTTCGAGATTTCTGATCAGCGGTACTATTCTGTTCCATGTCCACTGATGGGTTGCCGGCATCGTCAATTTCTAAAGTGGGAGGATAACATTGCCTGGAATTCTCAGGCCTCAACATTTGAAGCCAAGGTTTTGAGTGCTCGTTTCATCTGTCAGAAGTGCGGAAAGACTTGGAATCGTTTCAATCGCATGGCAGCGAATGGCAATGGGGAATGGGTAAAAAAACAGAGGGAGAGGCTGAGGCGAGGATTCTCCATTTCCAGGCTTTATGTTCCCACGGCGTTGGCTCGTGAATTTGTCGATAAGTGGTTGAAGGGGCAGAGTGACGTAGGCGAGTTGCGAGAGTTTTATAACCAGAAACTTGGTATGCCGTTTCTTTCATCTGTGGGTGATCTGGACTCCGCAGCCGTCCAGCGTTGCATCACCAGCGAGCTCGAGTGGGGCAAACGACCATCTGGCTATGATCGTGTTTTTGCTGGGGTTGATGTTCAGGGCGGAGAGGATCCGTTTGAGTTCTTTTGGGAGATCAGGGCCTACAACGACAACAACGATTGTGCCGTGATTGATTACGGAGTTTCGCGTGGGAACGACGAGTTACGTAGTGTCCTGGGGAGATCTTATGGTAATCGAGAAATTGAACGGGCCCTCATCGACATTACCGACGGACACCATCGAATAGCAGTTGAAGAAGCTGTGAAGTCGATACCTTGCCTTGAAGCCGCTCGATTCGATTGGAAAGCCAAAGTCAGCTTTCAAAGAGTTAAAAGGGAGCGCCAGGGGCAGAAGAAAACGGATGGAGTTTCTGGGTGGGCTGTTGAAAGAGAAGGCGCACTCGACGACAACCTTACTCGATTTTTTGAGCAGAGCGGGAAGAAGCCTAGCATTGCCATTGCGAGGAATCCTAAGGCTGGACGGGAAAAGGAGTTCGTCTCACACTACACCGGCATTCGAAGGATGCGTGAGGAGACAAAAGACGGTCCTCGCTATGTCTACAAGAAGAAAAGAGCGGAGGGAGTTGATTACCCATTCGCTGGTGCTCTTGCTGAAATATCTCGTCAGGTTGCGGGGTCGAGTCCAGGAAGCGGCCACTATGGATCGATCAACAAGATTGCTAAACCAATGCCAGTTCCAAGCTCATCAGGAACAAGAAAGAGCGTCACGGGAGTTAGGGTGATTGGCAAGAACAGGCGTTTTTAAGATCATAATCCTTTTTGTGGTAGTTTAGAACAAACGAGCTATCCAGAGGTGGTTATGGATCGAAGACCCTCCAGACGTCGAAAGAAATCGACGAGCACAAGCGACAGGCAGTCTCGGGCAAGAAGGCACCGTCCAAAACCAAAAGAGTCAAGTTCGGCTACACCTCTTCTCATAGTGTCCGGTTTGGTTCTGATGATCGGAGGAGCTTTCTTTTTAGCCTCACAGTCGAGCCAAAGCCAATCGGACGAGGTAAAACGACGGCGAAGAGCTGCGCTGGATCAAGATCAGAAGGATCTAAAGGTCTTTCTCTCCAAAAGCAAGAGGAATGCAAAGCCTCATCCGATAAAAAAGAGAACCATCAAGCCGAAAAGAAAGCCTTTGCCAAATGTTGACGCGGTCGCCGAGCGTTTGATTGAGGCTGAGTTGCGCATTATTGCTCAAAAGAATGCGGCTATTGGTCGCGTGTTGACAAAGGACCAAATACTAGAAGTCCGAAAGATGATATTGAAGCCCGCAAGATTTGAAGCTTCTGTCTATGTGGCAATATACAGAATCGGTAGAGAGCTCAACGCTTCGCAAAAGATAATCGACCAAACAATATCTAGATGGACCGAAGCTGCACAGAAAGGCCTTGATCTATCAATCCTAACGCCATCAATAAGGAAAGATATTGAACGATCTATTCAGGCGGAAAAAGCAGTAAACGAAGCCCTAAGAGAATAAAATACCTTGACAATAATACAGTGACCACTTAGTCTCTATATTAATCGGAGTTCGCCAAGAGAGAGATCCTTGGTGCAGCAAGCTCATGCTTTGTCATCTAAAAATCCGATAAGCCCGCCTTCACTATTGAAGCGTGGCCTCAACGCAATATCTTCCGCCAATCCATTCAAGCGCAGTTCTAAAGCCGCTCTCTCTACCAATCTAAACGGCTTGAATGAGCAAGAACAAAAACCTCTAAGCGATCCGTATAAGCCACGATCTGGGTCTGGCCATAATCGACTGATTCAACCTGGGGTGGGTATAAACGGCCTTCTCGGTGTTGGCGGTCTCAATTCGTTTGGCTTTGGAGCGGGCCAGCTTCTCAATGAAATAGGCAAATTCAACCCTCTTTACGTTCTGCCTTTCCATCAATATCTAATGCGGCGCAGTGTATTCCCTCGACTAGCCATCACCATACTCAAGGCTTCTCTCACGCAAAGACAATATGTCGTCGAGGGCTGCGACCCTGGAGCAGAGAGATTCCATCAAGAGTGGATTGATCGCGTCCTTCCGCAAATACTCCGCAAGGCAACGAACGCTATTTGGTTCGGTTGGCAGCCTTTCGTTATTGATTGGGAGTTTACGAGCGAGGGCATGTGGCGCCCCAAGGAATTCTTCGACGTTGATATCTTCTCGACCCAAGCTTTACGCGATGGAGATACTGGTCGCTATGTCGGCCTTGCCACAAATGACGGGCGATTTGGTTTGGATCGGGCGTTTTGGCTTACCTGGAATGAAGAGCAAAAAGATCCGTATGGAGAAGGCCAGTCAATAACAGTTTACCCCCACTGGTGGTCCGCAGCATTTTGCCAAAATTGGATGATGAAGTATTTCGAACGCAGCGTTGACCCCGTTCGAATCGCCTTTGCAAAAAACATAAGCGTGTTCAATGGCCTGGTTGATGGGGCGACTGGTGAAAAACTCAAAAGCGATCTGACTGAAGTTGTCGCAGATGCAATGAGTTCGGTAACAGGCGGTGGATCCGTTGCCATGCCTATTGGGGAATCTTCCGATGGCGACATAGAAGAGTTGGTGCGGATTCAATCTCTCGATTTGCCTGACCGTTCCGATCAGTGGATGTCTGTTCTTAGCTACCACGAGCAGCGACAGTTTCTAGGCACTTTGACCTTACCAGGAATCGGTCTATCGGAAGGGCAGACGAATCATGCCAGTGACAGGGTCACGGAAAAGACTCAGCTCTCACTCTTGGAATTCATTTCAGACATTCCTCTCGAGGCAATCAATGATCGACTCATTCCGAACGTCCATCGACTGAACGGATTTAAGGGACCACCACCAAGAGCCAAAGGCAAGGCCTTTAAGCGTGAGCAGGTAGAGACTCTCAGGGAAATGATCAAGCCTATTCTCAATGAGACAGCTCCGGAAATTGGAAAAGACGGAAGGCCTACAGGTCGTCACTACAAGGTCATGGATTTAATTCGCCCCTCAATGCTCTTGAAGGGTTTGGACATTGCCGGTTTTGACGTTGAGGAGGTCGCTCGGAATTTAGATGAGATTGTTAGGCCAGCTCCAGGGGATGGTGGGAGACCGCAAAACCCACAGGGCAATCGCGCTGATGACCGCAATTCTGGATTGGAGAGGTGATTCATGGCTAGTGGAATAAAGCCGCTCGTTAAGGAGATTGCATTTCCTGTATCAAAGGTTGTCGATGCCCTGGGGACTGAGGTTCAAATCACCCCTGAAATGCTCGCGCAGGCTCTTGATGGCACGCGCAAGCTTCAAGAAATGGGATTCGTCGTTAGAGGCTATTCCAGCCATTTCACCGACGACAGCCGGGACATCATGGGCGAATGGCCCTTGCTCTTCATTGACGAAGAGGACAGCTTGCAAGGCGTCTTTGTCGCGATGAATGACGACGATCGGGACAGGGCCAAGCGCCTTGACACATCGATGATTGTTGAGGAGGCCATTGAATTCAATGGGATCACAATTCCCCTGGCGGTCACTCGCGTCGATGTTGTCGGTCAAGGCGCTTTGATCGGAACCGAGAAATTTCAAGAACTCTTTAGTGCGCATCGATCGAAGGCGAGTCTTTCTCACTCTTCGAGGCGGTGCTTTGTGTTTTGTTTTTCTAACAGAAAGGTGGCTCCTATGTCACTAGCTCAAAAGTTGTCTGAAGAACTTGGGCTCCAAGATGGGGCCACAGATGATGAGATTGCCGAGGCTGTTATGGCCAGGCTTCAAAAGTCAGAAGAAAGCCCAGAGGCTGCGCTCATGGACGAGCCAGTAGAGGACCCCGAAGAGGACGATGAGGAAGACGTTGAGATCAACCTCATGGATGAGGAACCAGCTGAGAAAGAAAAGAAGGTAGAGATGAGCGTGTCTCTATCCCGAGCTCAGAAGACAATCTCTTCTCAAGAATCACGCATTCAAAAACTCGAACGGCGAGAACTTGATCAAGCTGTTCGAAACAAGATCGCGTCTTTATCTAGTCCAATTCCCAAGGCAAGCATTTCCAAACTTTCCAAGCAATATGACGCTCTTCGCAAACGAGGCGTTGATCATGATTTTGCAATGGATCTCTGCAATGACTTGCTTGATGGCCTCGGAACTGAAGGCCTGAATTTGAGCGGAGCAAAGCCTGTTGCTCGCAAGAAAAAAATCAAAGCAAGCGGCGCGGACGAAAAGACCGTTGACATCGCAAAGAATTACTTCTCCAAAAAATATGGTGCCCCAGCAGCGGCACAGAAAGGTGGTGAGTGATGGCCGGCACCCCAGCCCCGCGCCGTGCGCGAGTCGTTGAAAACAATCCATTCCTAGACACAAAGAACTCCTTCAAAGAAGGGGCGACTTTGGCTGACTCAGTTGTAGACGCAGGAAACTCTCCGACGACTCAGCTTCGAGCGGGCCTTGTTGTTGGCAAGAATATCGCCACTGGCCTTTGGCATGAGGCGTCTGATGCCGCGGCCGACTCTGGTCAATTCGGAATTCTTCGTGATCCCGTCTTGTCTATGCTTGCCATTGACAATGCAACCGAGCGCCAAAACGTCACCATTTATACTGCGAACATCATCGCGAACTCCAACAAACTTCAAGATCTCACAGCCGGCGCTCAAACTGCGCTGGAAGCTGCAGGGATGATTTTCAAAGCTCTTTGAGGGAGCGGAAAGGTTTAAGAAATGGCTGAAATTGATCTAATCGCCGGAACCGCTACCCTCGGCAAGCTTGTCGAACAGTATGAAGCGGTACGGGGTGACCTTCCAATCACCAATCTTTACAAGAGCGGTGAAGAGGAAGAAGTTGAGGCAATGGATTACATCTGGCAAAAACGGAAGCGTCCCAGAACGCTAGCCGGTGTCAGCTCTGTGAGTGGACAATCATACGTTGGGAAAGAGCCCGACAATGATTACATCCATTCTCGATTGATCCACATTACGATCAAAGAGAAATTGACTCCAGAGCGTCTCTTCCTTCGCTCCGGCCCAGGTGAATATCTGAGATCCAATGCCAGCAACGTCATTGTCAAGACGGCTGAGAGAATCCTCTCTCAACTCTACATGACGACTGAGGCAATTGGTGCGCGTCAACTTCAGGATGTTGGCGGTGTGGCTATAAACGCGGCCAACACGTTGTTCCCAACGGGCGCAGTGGGAATGAACTACAATCTCACGATTGATGGTGGCCTCCAAAATGTCGCTGCTGGAGCTGCTTGGGATCTTCCAGCCACTAAAATTCTAAGTGCTGATGCTCAACTGTCTGACTTCATCAGCCTCTTGGAAGCCAATGGCCACGCAGCAGGCAAGTTCCTTTGTCAACGTGAAATAGTCAAGGCTATTGTTGGCAACACAGAAGCTCAAGCCTGGCTCACTGCCAACGGCGGCATTACCGTCGAGCACTTCAAGAGGGCCGTGAACGCTGCCGCTCGCATGCAAGGGCAAGACGGTGTCGATGCTGGAGAAATGAGTGTTTTCTCTGGTCTCGGTGGCATTCCTGAGTGGCACGTTATGCATCACGGGTTTGAGAATCGTGCGGGAACATTCACCCGATATCTTGATCCTGACAAAGCAATCCTTCTCCCACCTGACTTGACTGATGTCCTTTGCTTCATTGAGGGGCCGTCATTCATTCCAGAAGGGAATCTTGTTGGTGACGTGACTGAGGCTGCCGACATGGTCGCAATGAAGAAGGGCGTCCAATTGTTCGCTATGCGCGAGCACGATGAAACTGGAGCAATCTGGATCATCGGCCGGCGTTCATTCTTGCCTTTGGTGAAGAGTGAACTCGGGGTTCTCCAGTTAAATAGCTTGACTACCTGATTCCTTAGTCTTTTGGGCGGTGGCTATTCGGCCGCCGCCCTCTATCACTCATCCAAGAGGCAAACTATGGATCGAATTGAATTGACCGACAGCGAAAAAACCCAGATGCGAGCAGTTCAAATTCTCTACAGGGAACTTGAGAAGAAAATTGAATTTTGCTTTGGTCGCGACCGCGAGGAGATTCAGAGGATTGAGAGTCAGCTAAAGAAAACGATGGAAGGCCGCATAGATCAAAACCTTGACGGTTACTTGTACGCGAATGGGGCGATGCAAAGGAAGGCAAGCTGATGGTTTGGCCTACCACAATCACAACGAACGACGACATTAAGAAGCATGTTTGGGAGCAGGGCCTTACAGACAGGTTCCCCGAGGCTGGAAACGATTTCGATGACTTGCATGAAAGCGTAGCGATTGAGGTTCGTCTTTGGCTTGAGAGCAAGGGGGGTGTTGATAATGCCGACCGTATTGAGAACCCCACCGACTTTGCTCCTGCCGCCTCTTATCTATTTGCGAGCAAAGCACTACTTAACAGAGATCGCGATTTATCTAAAGAGTACCGCTTTGGTTTCTTGAGAAGAATGAGCAGCACACAGCCCAAGCTTTCTCAGGATCCGGCCAGTGGAGGTGTGACCGCAAAAATTGTTGTATTCAATCAGGGCGATCGTGCCTTCACCGAAAAACGAACAGGATCAATTTTTGATTGATGGGCGAATTTCATGACTTCGAGAGCATTCCTCCAGAGTTTTTTGATTGCAGACATTCCAGCCTTTGTGACAACTATCTCGCTTGGCTCATCGGACGTTTACCTGGGACAAAAGCCACGTTTGAATAGAAAGACAGATGGAGAGATCCGGATTGGATACCAGGGAAGAGGAAATCTTGGAAGTAAGACGGGAAAGATACGGCGATACCTTTTCCAACTAGAAATCTGGTCAAACAAGTGGGACAAGCAAGAAGACAACCTGTTTAGCGATCAATTGAGCGAAGTGGCGGATGAGTTGGTTGATCGCTATGACGGCGCGCAAGGAGGCCTGACAGCAGTCATGAGATCGGCTCTTCTTCTGTCAGGGTTGAAGCTAGAAAGATCAAGATGCACAAGGTCAACGCCAGCCGTCAATGAGAAGGCGCATTCAAGGAATATCATGGTCGATTTAGCAGTAGATGTATGGGAGTAGAAGATGGCGTTTGATATAGCGGAAGTCATTACAAACGTGGACTCTCAATTAGTCCAAGCAACTGATTTTCTGCACGAATACAGGACCCAGATAATTGCTTCAATAAAAGCTAAAGCCGAAGCAATTAGGGATCGAGCCAACCTTGGTGATTTTGGAGCTGACGTCACCGCCGCGGGAAGAGAGGGCCTTACTGCGCTCAACGACGCCTACACCGCAGAACTCGCTAGGCAACTAGACCCTGTTTTCAGCAATATCCTGAGGCTTGCTGGGAGGCCAGGTGGAGACCCAGACGCCAACTTCTCCTTTGTTTATCAGTTCCTCCAGGAAAATAGCTTAACCTTTCTCGCCAGGGGTCCCATTTATGCACTCCTCCCGGCTGCGCTAGCTACGAGCGGAAAGGGGACAACTCCATCTGCGGGGTCAATTGTTGGGGATGCGACTATCGTTCAGCTACTTCTGGATAGGTATGGAAATTCCCTAGACGCAGGCAATCCTTTGGTTGAGTTCTTTGTCAAGTGCATCACAGATTTGACCAACGGCGGAACGAAATACAGCGAAGTATTCAGGGTCAGTTCAGATACCTCTTTCACAATATTCGATCGAGGGCCCGTTGGAGAAGGATTCGATATCACGATTCCCAATAATGGCGGAGGAATTCTCAAGAAATCTGGCTTCAAGATTGGCAATGTTGAAAATTTGAACCCTACAAATTTAGGCGTTTGGATTCAACCGAATGGCGATTATTCAAACTTTGACCTTGTGGACGATCCGGTTTACCGTCCGGATTCAGAAGAGCTCGGGACAAACAGGACCCCGCTTGCACTTCGCTTCAATGACGAAGACATTATTCAGCAGACAATCACCGCAGATTTGAGTCGAAGCACTCCATATCTGCCCGGCCTCTCAGTTCATAGACAAAATAGCTGCGATCGCCTTGTTACTGTTCGGGTTGGCAAAGAAACCATCATTAATTCTTTTGATATGAGCACGATCGTGAATGACACGTGGTCAAGGCAAATCGGGACCATTGACGAAAAGCTATTCTTGGACAACTTCGAGCCTATTAACGGTGACGACGACCTGGTCTTTGAGATTGAAGTTCATGGAGGGACTGTTGGCGAAGTCGTCATTGACAATGTTGGATTTTGGCCAGGGATTCCTTTGAACGGTCGATGGGTCTGGATGATCCCAGGTCAAAAAGCACATGTTCTAGACGATGAATTTGTATTCACAGATGGAGCCCTCGCTGAGAATGGGAAGCACGCTCAAGTCATTGTAGAACGGTACGGTAGACACGTCCCCACGATTACCTCCCCGACTGCTCCTGCAGTCCCAGAGCCTTGATAGGGAGGTAAATGATGACTGACTCCAACAAGTTCGATGAACTGATCAATGCTACGGAAGCTCAGAACGAGCTCATGCGGGAGCTACTCGAATCTCAGAAGAAAGAAACCGAGGTCGAGCAACGCAGTGAACAGCAAGCTGATAAAGCCAGTTCAATTGGAGGCGGATTCTTTGGAGGGGCAAGCGCAAGTGGATTTGGCCAGCTCTCAGATCCTCAAGCCTCGGCAAGAGTTTCGGGCGGTAATTTAATAAGCGGTCTTTCGAGCGCAGTGATTGGGGACGATGCAACCCAGGCGGTTGGCAACATTACCGGCCTCAGTGAGATAAATAGAGCCCGCGCACTTGCTGAAGCGCGAACTCAACAAATTGTAAATCGTGCAACGCAGTCTGGCGTGAACGTTACCGATGAGCAAATTCGCCAAACATTCGAGGGAACCCTGAAGTCCGCCACGAGGGAGGTTGACGCCAATATTAGAACGGCAGATGTGTTTGATGTGTTTGATGCGGAAAAGGTGGGGGCGGGGGAGGTCGTTAAGGAGATGAAGGGCTTGAGGGATGATTTCAAGGCCTTCCTTGCTGAGCAAGCCTCTAAGCTGGGGAACCAATAATGAAGAGGAGCACCATTCAGATTGTTTCCCAGGGATCCGGGCAGACTGCAGATCGCAATTCCGGAGCGGTGGCCATCGACGATAGTAGGTTAACTCTGAACATTCCGATTGGTCCTTATTCAGGACGCTCCATTATTACTGTCTCAGATGTTATTGACCAAAAGCTCAGAACGCTTTCCAGCAGAATTTCACTTGTTGGCAAAGGTGTTCATATTGGGGGTTACAAGGATAGTTTCGAGAAGACCGATTTCACTATCCATGACCTTTATCTAGCGGAAAGACTTGGGAGCCCTGACCCAAACGATCCAACTATCGTCCAATGGATTATTGAAGATAATCGGAGATGGTTGCAAAATATCCAATCTCTTGGCTTCATGAATAAACAACGAATCGCGAATGAGTTTGATGATCTTGTAGAGGTCGGAACAAACTTTGGGCAATTCCATCGGATTGGCGTCTTTGCATATTTCGTCAATACGACCAAAGATAAGTCGGCAGTGAAGTTCGCGCGATTTGATGCCGAAGAATTTGCGCCCTGGACTGCGTTCCAAGGACTGAAGTTCATGCTCACCACGTTTTTTGAAGTTGTAGAAAAGCGCGTTCTTGAGGAAACGGGAACCAAGTTTAGACCGCGAATCAAAATCATCGAAGAGAAAGTCATTGACAATGGATTCCCACTTCAAAACTTTTCTTTGAATGGACCGTGGCCCATAGTTGTTGCCCGGTTAATGCGTCTCGCTCACGTCAGCTTTGTTCCCAACGCAAAGGGTGAGTGGGTTGTTTTTCGCTTGGATCCCAAAAAGTTTCCGCGAAAAATTGGCGGCTATTCCGGGGCTGGCAATGCTATTCGGCGGGATAGAAACAACTCCCGGAGCCAAAGTCATAAGTCAATATTTCGTTCACGATACGACATTCGAGCAGATTTCGTGGAGGGCTCTTCCGCTTCTGGAGCAGTAACGTCAGTAGTAGATGAATCAAATATACTGCCCGTTCAACTTTTGAACGTTGTTATCACTCCGTTTGACATGACTGACGAAAATGGAGATACGGTTAAACGAGGAACAATCCTCGAGATCAGCGAGTTTTTGAGGGTTGTAAACCTTGATCCTGAACGCCATTTTAGTTCGAATTTTCGCAATCTTTTTGGCTCCTTGACCTTGTGCATTGTTAAGCGGTTGGTGACCAGTCCCGACTTGGCTTATCATCTCACCGTGGACAGCCAAAGAACTCTTGGACGCAATCCTTTTGGTGCCGCAATAGCTAAGACTTTGTACGATTTCTATCGCAAACTCATGCAGATTCCCAAGGGGCTTCGCGACAATCTCGACAAGATCAAGACTGTGACCTCTGAGGTCGCAGACACGCGCACCGGAAAGCAAATGCCGACCAGGGTCCACTTCGATCACACGCTCATTCCAACTTTTTGGGGCGCAGGTAATCCAGGGACCATGCCAGAAGAGGGCAGCGGATTTTTCACCCAAAGGCCTTGGCCTGCAGGCGACCAAACTCGCAAGCTTGACGATGCGAATCCATCAGATTTCGCAGAGGTTAAGGTCTTCGATCAAACTAACGGCTTATTTTTGGTGAAAACATTGTCAGATCTTGAGGGTAACTTCGGCCGAGTTATCTTCACGACGTTCAAAACACTTCCGCCTAATGTCGTCGGCATTGATGGTATCTCTCACTTTCTCAGCCAAACCGAGCAGGATGACCAGTTTCGCCTCTCCTTTGTATTTTCAGCAGAGTTGATCAGTTCAAACCCGGAAAACTATTTCATTGTTGAAAAGCCTCCAGAAGAAGAGCCAACAACAGCGAAGGGTCCTGTCCACGAAGAGAGGGTTCGGCAAGTCTTCGCTGGCTTCTCGTGGAACGACGACACTTCTGCCGCTGAGATCGATGAGAAAACTGGGGAATTCATTGTCTCAGGGTTTGATCTCTACAACAAAAACAGGCTTGAGAGCATTGCACTGGGACTTCGCCAGACTCACTATTTTTACATGGAAGATTGGCTTATTGGACGCTTCAAGGCTGCGGGATATAACCCCGATGTTGATTCTCCGCGCGGAAACTATGGAGTCTCATTAAATCACAGCGAAGGCTTTTTTGAGGCGAGCTACGATGCCAAATCTCCAAAGCCAAAGCCAATCTTTGAAGTGATCAGCGAAGAAGCTGCGGAACTGCTTTTCAAACTCGATGAAGACACTCTTTGAGAAAGAACTATGGGAAAGCAAAAAGAACGAATTGCGTACGGTCGGCCTGATTTCGGTGGGATTGTCATTGGAGGCGAGAATAACACTCGCTTTACACTTGGCGATGATTGGATCGATGATTTCGACGGTGACAAAATTACAGTTGCCACAAGCTTTTGGGTTCACGGCACTGCCAGTGAAATCGAAGAGCGCGTCGCATCGCTAAAGGCTTTGGTTCAAGACCTTGGGAACCTGGGGATAACAGGAGCCGATCTTACAACATTCCAGGGAGACTTGTCTTTGTCTGCTAGGGACGTAGTTTTGGACGTTCCAAGCGCGCCCTTCACTGAGGAGATGATTGGCCTACCAGTTGACGTCGAAGGCGTTGGTTCTTTTCAGATTACTGAATTTGTAAACACAACTCAAGTCAAGTGCTTGCAGCCTCAGCCTTTGGCACTTCCAGCGTCCGCAAGCACTCTAAATATGACCGTAGGGATCATCTTTCGTCACCACAACGAGGTGAAGAAGACAGGCGGGATAAACGGCCGCGGACGAGTCACACACGTTCCCAGTATTGACAATGAACCTGGTCGCAGACGCTTTAATCTACTCCTTACTTTCACCGCGCCTGCTGAAGATTTTCGAGGAGATGGGAATAACCGGCAAAAAGGCCGCATTCAATTTCGAGACCCGGCAGGGTGCCCCAGAGCGGCGTTGTTCACGGGGAGTTACACCGCTGCTGATGCAGCTCAGGCGCTGACTATATTCAATGCCGAAGTCACCAGCTATGTCGCTGCCAATATGCTTGCTTTGTTGGGGACTGGGGTAAGCTGGGAAAAGGTTGGCGATGACATCCTCGATTTTGATGACAATAAAAACGAATTGAATTTCACTTTGATTCGCCAGGAAATCCCAGTCGCACAGTCAGTTGACGACTTTGATCATTCAGCGATATCCAATGCAAACATTACAATCAATGTTACTCAAGACTATCAGCACGGATTGTCTGGGATCACCCCCCCCTCAATTGTCAATGTCGGATATACATGTGTTTTGGTGCGAGGCCAATTCAAAAATGAAGATATCGATGAACTCTGGAATGAGACTGTTTACCCTCATCTTGTCGGTTTAGTGGAGAGCTTTGAAAAAAGCACTGTTGTAGTCTTTCAAAACGAGCACAGTTATCAACCAACAACCTGCCGCTTGAGTGGTGTGGTTCGAGCCGTTTTGACTGACACGGGTGACTCAATTATTAATTATCAAAGGACAGTAAATTACGCTTTGGGCCGCCGAAAGACATTTAGGGATGTGTGGGATGGTGTTGATTACAGTCTTATTGAGTCTAGTCCTGGGCCAATAATCCTAGCCGTTGTTTCTGTCCGTTATACCGAAATTCAAGTATCCAAAAGAAAGAGCCAAGGCATAGGCATTTTTGGCCAAGGAACCGCTGGCCAGCTGGCCAGCGGTGGTGGTAGTTCTGGACTGTTCGGCATCGGTGCAAGTCTACAGATATCTATCGATGACAGCTCGGTGGAAAACAGTGAAGACGAAGGGAATCTGCAATTCAAGCCTTTGAGGGAGCCTCAGAAGCCTGCGGAGTTCTTCAAGAGTTTCGGAATAACCGTTCCTGTAGAGGGCGAGTGGAGGGAGAAAGACTTAAACATTCAGGTTTCTCCAAGATCTCAGGGGAATGACCCCCTTGGCATTTCCACAGAGGCGAACATTGTAGATACAACGATCACGAGAGTTTGGCGTTGGGCAAATCTCAAAGGAGTAAGTGCGAAATCAGGAGTTAGATCATCTACCGGAGGCCCGAGCCTGTCACTTCCTAGTCCAGATGCAGATACTGTAGAGAGGTAGCCATGAGTTTTTGGAATGACTATCTCAGACGGAAACTCACCCTTCGCGACCATAGCGATTCAACGCGTCTCGATGAAAGAGCTGGTGTCCACTCAGTCATCAGAACAGAGAGAGAAGAGGACCAGACCCAAGGCACAGCGTCGGGCTTCTCCTACTTAGAGGGCGGCTTCTTTGTTCAGGGAGGGAAAGAGAAGGAAGAAGGCAAATCCTGGGGAGGGTCGTTCTTTGCGGCTGGTGGAGAAATATCCAAGGAAGGATTTTTGCCCTATCGTGATTCTTCCCAACGATTGGATGATCGTTACAAATCCATTTCCGTGAGCGGGCAACGACACTTCGCTTGCAAATCCTCAGCTTCAATCACGACAATCGGCGGTGGAGGCGTTAAGTCGATATTGACCGGCAAAATCACCGCTAACAACTTAGGAGCTCTACTACCTAGTGGGCAGCCAGGTATTCTCTTAGCTGGAACTGAAGAGAAATCGCAGCACCTCAATTTCTTCGGCGCGTGGGATGGAGTTCTCGCTTCTGACGACAAGGAGCTCAAAAGATCCACCCTCATGGCTGACATTGTGGGGGGCAAAGTTAACTCTAGTCGAATCGGCGCGCTTCATTCCATACTCCGAGTTTCACCCTCCTGGGATGGCCGCTGTTCGCCTGCACTCTTTCTTGCACAACGAGATGAAGAGAAAGACCTCGGGGGAATGTTTTACTCTCATGGTCGCGGCGGATCAACGGGACCTGTAATCGGATATTTGGGCACTGACTTTTTTGGCCCTATCTCTGGAGGAACAGACGGCGGTGACAAGCACAATATTGGTCTTAATCCTGACGGTCATTCTTGCAACCAGGGTCATATTGATGGCTTAGCACCCATATTCTTGGATGGTCGCCGTGATGCGCCAATTGATTTTGACGATGATGATTATGAACTCGATCAAGACTGGGGAGTGCTCTCAAAGGTCTACTGCCGATACAACCCAGAAGTATTTCACCAATCATTCGCCAATGGAGCGGTAGAGGGAAAGTTCTCATTTCAAGGTCGCACTACCTGGTTCGTCTTGCCACCTAAACGCAAACCAAAGAAGCCTGATCCGAAGAAACCAAAAGTTCCCAATCCTCCATTGGTGCCTGGGGGCAATCTTCCCCCGAGGCGACCTGATGATGTATTCCGTTTTCCTGGGGGGTTTGTAACCCCTCGGACAGGTGAAGAGGTAGACCTAAATCCAAAGCTGTCAGAGCCGATCATTGTTAAGCCACTTCCTACCGGACCTGACCCAACACTGTTCAACCCCCTGGACAATCCACATAGACCTGCACTAAAGGATTTCTCGGACTTCGAACAAGACAATCTTCCCCGTCAAGACAGAAGCAACCGTACTGGTTTGTGCCTCTATAACTTTTCTTGGCTTGAAGCGGTCTGGCCTTCGCATATGGGCCAACCGACTCCCATCGGCCTGCCAGACCGGGACTTGAGAAACGTTGGCGCACCGCCTCGGGATCTTATCGAGGAAATCTACACAAAGCGGCCTTTCTCATATCGCGAGGAGGCCTATGGCTCGCTTCTCGACGACGGTAGTTGGGAATACAATCAATTTCCTGATGCTGATGATGGACACTATAAAACGGGAACAACTGCACGAGGTGGAAAGCACTTCATGCCTCCCGAAATGTCATTGGATCAAGTACTTAACGACACAATTGATTCTGATCTGCTATCGGAGATTTACCACAGCTATCAGCCTGATAAGGCAAGAATCGCCTGGGCCACTCCCTTGCTCACAGGCGATAGACGAGGAACAGTCAAGAATGGCTACTCTACTGGCCTCGTTGACGGCGCTCTCTGCACGGATGAACACGACAACGACGGCAATCGATCAACTGTAATGTGCCTGGACGACAACGTCCTTAATATGATGGGTGCTGGAGCAGACCTTCAAATCAATGGCGTCTCAGTATCAGGCGGGGCATCGGGTTACACAAAATACGGCTCAATAGTCAGTGACGGTATCTTCGCTGCGACGATAGAGACAGTCATTGGATCAGCGAACATCCCCGCCAACGCCATGACAGTAGGCAGACGCTTTCGCATTCGAGCCGAAGGCTTCGCAAGCAACAACAGCCCTTCGCTTGTATCACGCGAGTTTCGCTTTAGAGTCGGCGGTCTCGCTGGTCAATTGCTAACCGACGTTGTTGGGCTCCCATTTCAGGTGGGCGTAACCGATGGCGGTTGGT
>Ga0316205_10001637_pt1 | contig 26991 bp, 28 predicted proteins | sample 3monthpyrite_MG_FD_204941 | JGI IMG/M metagenome (GOLD analysis project Ga0316205, IMG submission 204941) | Microbial mat bacterial communities from mineral coupon in-situ incubated in ocean water Damariscotta River, Maine, United States -... | ecosystem: Environmental > Aquatic > Marine >... | reverse complement strand
CAAGGACGGACAACCCGTTACGGCGATCGAGGATCTCAACATGTATGCGCGGGTGAACCCGACCCGCGCGCTGGCCATGCTCGTGCTCCTGTTCAGCCTGGCGGGCGTGCCGCCCTTCCTGGGCTTTTTCGGCAAGTTCTACGTGCTGCGCGCGGCCTATGAAGCCGATCTGGCATGGCTGGCCATCGCTGGTGTGATCGCGTCGGTGATCGGGGCCTACTACTATCTGCGCATCGTGTTCTTCATGTATTTCGGCGACGAGCGCGAGCCGCTGGACCGTCCGCAATCGCCCATCCTCTGGGGCTTTCTGATGGCCTCGGCCACGGCGATGGTCGTGGGCGTGGTTTTTCTCTTCGGGATCGAGGGCATGGCACAGGCTGCGGCGATGACGCTGGTGAAGTGACCGGGTCACGGCCCGCCTGCGCGGGCAGGGCATGACGCACGCGCCCTCAGACGCCGTGGTCCCGAATGGCCGCACCGCGCGATGACCGATGCGGGCGTGATCGCGCCGGCGCATCACGATGCGCGGGTCTGCCACTCCATCCCGATGCAGGGCATCCGTTCGCTGTTGAGTTGGCTGAAGGGATCGGGGACCTGTCTGAACAAGGTCCGGGTGATCGGCGTGGTCGCGACCTTGTGTGGGCGGGGAGGCAGCGTATGGCGCGCTTTGACGAAGGTGGTGCCCGGGCGCGGTGCCGGACGCCTCCGGCGGGAGTATTTTTAGAAAGATGAAGGAGTGGCCAGAGGGATACGGGCGGCGTGTGCTCGCGCAGGTGGACAGCACCAATGCCGAGGCCGCGCGCATCGCGGGCGGGCTGGCGGGACCGGAATGGATACTGGCGCTCCGGCAAACGGCGGCGCGGGGACGGCGCGGGCGGGCCTGGGCAAATCCGGAGGGGAATTTCGCCGCCACGCTGGTGATGCGGCCCTGCGAGACGCCGGACCGGGTGGGGCTGAGGTCTTTCGTGGCGGCGCTTGCGCTTCATGATGCGCTGGTGACGGTCACCGGGCGGGCCGAGGCCTTCACGCTGAAATGGCCCAATGACGTCCTGCTGAATGGCGGCAAGCTGGCCGGTATCCTTCTGGAAAGCGCGGGCGCGGGCGGCCGGCTCAGCCATTTCGCCATCGGCATCGGGGTGAACCTGGCAAACGCACCGGAGGCGGGCGAGGTCGAGCCGGGCGCTGTGCGACCGGTCTGCCTGCGCGGCGAGACGGGCGTGGCGGTCGCGCCGGCGGCGTTTCTCGATCTGCTGGCCCCGGCCTATGCGCGGCTCGAGGCGCAATTCGTCACCTATGGTTTTGCGCCCATTCGCGAGGCCTGGCTGGCCCGTGCGGCCAGGCTGGGCGAGGTGATCACCGCGCGCACCGGCCGCGAGACCCATGAAGGCACATTTCAGACGGTGGACGAGGCGGGCAATCTTGTTCTAAGGACGGCGCAGGGGCGCATCGCCATTCCCGCGGCGGATGTGTTCTTTTGAAGAAGGGGGGCGCACATGCTCTTGGCGATTGATTGCGGCAACACGAACACGGTCTTTTCCATCTGGGACGGGACGGAGTTCCTGTGCACGCTGCGCACCTCCACCCACCATGCCCGCACCGCGGATGCCTATTTCACCTGGTACTCGACGCTGGTGAAACATTACGGCATCGACGTGGAGATCACCGATGTCATCATCTCCTCGACCGTGCCGCGCGTGGTCTTCAACCTGCGCGTCTTTGCCGACCGCTTCTTTGGTTGCCGCCCGCTGGTGGTGGGCAAGCCGGACTGCGCGCTGCCGACCGAGGCGAGGGTGGATGCGGGCACCATCGTGGGTCCGGACAGGCTGGTGAATGCGGCCGGAGCCCATGACCGCCATGGCGGCGATCTGATCGTGGTGGATTTCGGCACCGCAACCACCTTTGACGTGGTTGCCGCGGACGGGGCCTATATCGGCGGGATCATCGCGCCGGGTGTGAACCTGAGCCTCGAGGCGCTGCACATGTCCGCTGCGGCGCTGCCGCATATCGACATCTCCAAACCGCAGAAGGTGGTGGGCACCAACACGGTCGAATGTATGCAGGCGGGTGTGTTCTGGGGCTATGTCGGCCTCGTGAGAGAATGCTGCGCCCGGATCAAGGCCGAGCGGGATCGCCCCATGACCGTGATTGGCACCGGCGGTCTTGCCCCCTTGTTCAACGATACCGAACCACTATTTGACGTCCTCGAGGACGATTTGACGATGCACGGTCTGACCGTCATCCACGCCTATAACAAGAAAGGCTGAAAGCCTATGAGCAGTGAACGACTGATTTACCTTCCTCTTGGAGGGGCGGGCGAGATCGGCATGAATGCCTATGTCTATGGCTATGGCAAACCCGATGCGGAGCGGCTGATCCTGGTCGATCTGGGCGTGACTTTTCCGGACATGGACGGCACGCCGGGGGTGGACCTGATCCTGCCCGACATCGCCTGGCTCAGGGAACGGCGCGACCGGCTGGACGCGATCTTTGTCACCCACGCGCATGAGGATCATGTCGGGGCGGTCGCGCATTACTATGGCGATCTGGGCGCGCCCGTCTATGCGCGTGCCTTCACGGCAAATATCGCGCGCCGCAAGATGGAGGAGCATGGCCACCCCGACAAGGCTGTGCGCATCGTCTCGGCCTGGCCCGAAACGGTCGAGGCGGGCCCCTTCACCGTGGGCTTTGTCCCCATTTCGCATTCCATCCCCGAAAGCTCGGGGCTTGTGATCGACACGGGCGCGGGCCGTATCGTGCACACGGGCGATTTCAAGATCGACGAAACCCCGGGCGTGGGCGAGCCTTTCGACGAGGCGACGTGGCGCGAGATTGGCGACGCGGGCGTGCTGGCATTGATGTGCGACTCGACCAACGTGTTCAATGCCCATGAAGGACGATCCGAGGCCAGCGTCGGTCCCGAGATCGAAAAACTGGTCGCCGGGGCCAAGGGCATGGTGGCCGCCACCACCTTTGCCTCCAACGTGGCGCGGGTGAAGACGCTGGCCGAGGCCGGGCAGCGCGCGGGCCGTTCGATCTGTCTCATGGGCCGTGCGATGCGGCGGATGATCGAGGCCTCGATCGAGACTGGCGTGCTCAGGGATTTCCCCTCCGTGATCAGCCCCGAGGACGCCAAGGCGATCCCGCGCGAGAACCTGATGCTGCTGGTCACCGGCTCGCAAGGGGAGCGCCGCGCGGCCAGCGCCCAGCTTGCCAATGGCAAATACCAGGGCATAACGCTGAAGGAGGGCGATCTGTTCCTGTTCTCCTCCAAGACCATTCCGGGCAATGAAAAGGGCGTGATCCGCATCATCAACCAGTTCTCTGAAATGGGCGTCGACGTGGTCGATGACAGCAGTGGGCTCTACCACGTCTCGGGTCACGCCAACCGTCCGGACCTGGAGACGATGCACGCGCTGATCCGGCCGCAGATCCTGATCCCGATGCATGGCGAGCATCGCCACCTGCGCGAACATGTGCGCCTTGCCGGCAAGCGGCGGATCAAGGGCGTTCTGGCGGTCAACGGCACGATGGTCGAACTCAGCGGCAACAGCCCCGCGGTGGTGGACTATGTCGATACCGGGCGCACCTATCTCGATGGTTCGGTCAAGTACGGCGCGCTGGATGGGATCGTGCGCGACCGCATCCGCATGGCGCTGAATGGCCATGTAATGGTCAACGTGATCCTCGATGAACAGGACGACCCGCTGGGCGAGCCCTGGTGCGAAACCATGGGTCTGGCCGCGACCGGGGCGAGCCGGGCGCCGCTGGTGGACGTGCTCGAAGAGGACCTGAGCCAGTTTCTGGGCCGCGCCGATACCAGGACACTGACTGATGACGACAAGCTTGAGGACGCGATGCGCAAGATCGTCCGCAACTCGTCCATGACCGAGATCGGCAAGAAACCCGAAGTGACCGTGGTGATCAGCCGCCTGACCTGATTGATGCCGCCGGCCTGACGGTCCGGGGCCCTGGCGCGCGACGGAACTGTACGCCTGCCTTCGGGGCGGGGACAAGGCCACGCGATGTTTCCGAGCGTCCCGAGCGTGCGCAAATCCCGCCCGGGAACACGGCCACGGTGTCGGGGTCGTGCGCCTTGCCCTCCGCCGGAAGGAAGATGCCTCAGGAGAAGAGGGCGCCGAAGCTGCCGCGGTAGGTTTCGCTGAGACGGGACAGGGGTGCCGTGGCTTCGCCAAGCGTGACCTGCGTGCCGCCGAACCGGCCCACAGGCGTGAGCGGAACAGCTGCGGTCTGTGCCGCGTCGGAGAGGGCAGCAAGGTTGTCGGCGTCGATCGCGACGAGATAGCGAGCCTGGTCTTCGCCAAAGAAACTGGCAATGTCGCCATGCTCGATCGTGATGCCGATGCCTGCCGCTTCGGCCATCTCGAAGGCAGCCATGGCAAGGCCACCGTCAGAGAGGTCGGTGCAGGCCCTGAGGGATGCGTGGTTGGCGCGAATGAAATCGCCGTGGCGTTTCTCGGCCGCAAGATCGACGGCGGGCGCATCGCCTTCGACCCGGTTCAGAACCTCGGCGAGAAAGGCCGACTGGCCCAGATGGCCCGAGGTCTCGCCGATCAGCAGCGCGAGGTCGTCCTCCTGTGCGGTGCCGGTGATGGCCTGGCTTTCATGGGCGATCAGACCTACCGCGCCGATGGTCGGCGTGGGCAGGATCGCCGTTCCATCGGTTTCGTTGTAGAGCGACACGTTGCCAGACACGATGGGCATGTCCAGGGCCTTGACGGCGGCCCCGATGCCTTTGATCGCGCCCACGAACTGGCCCATGATCTCCGGTTTCTCGGGATTGCCGAAGTTCATATTGTCGGTCGTGGCCAGTGGCGTGGCCCCCAGAGCCGTCAGGTTGCGATAGGCCTCGGCCACCGCCTGCTTGCCGCCCTCCACCGGGTTCGCCTTGACATAGCGCGGGGTCACGTCCGAGGTGAAGGCCAGCAGCTTGTCGGTGCCATGCACGCGGATCAGCCCCGCGCCCAGGCCCGGTCCCTGAACCGTATCGGCCATGACCATCGTGTCATATTGCTCGTAGACCCACTGCTTTGAGGCGTAGTTGGGCGAGGCCAGCAGGGTTTCCAGCGCCGCGATGGGGTCGGTGTCGGCAATGCCGCCCGAGATCGGCGCGGCGCGCGGGGTTTCCTCCCAGGGCCGGTCATATTCCGGCGCGGTCGAGCTGAGTTTCGAGAGCGGCAGATCGGCCATGACCCGGCCCTGATGCGTGATCACGAACCGGTCCTCGGGCAGTGTTTCACCCACAATGGCGAAATCGAGGTCCCATTTCTCGAACACGGCGCGCGCCTCTGCCTCAAGCTCGGGTTTCAGCACCATGAGCATCCGCTCCTGGCTTTCGCTGAGCATCATCTCGTAGGCGGTCATGTTCTCTTCGCGCTGCGGCACCGCGTCGAGATCGAGCCGCACGCCAAGGCCGCCTTTGTCGCCCATCTCGACCGCCGAGCAGGTCAGGCCCGCGGCCCCCATGTCCTGGATCGAGATCACCGCACCCGTGGCCATCAGCTCGAGCGTGGCCTCCATCAGGCGCTTTTCGGTGAAGGGATCGCCCACTTGCACGGTGGGGCGCTTTTCCTCGATGCTGTCGTCGAACTCGGCCGATGCCATCGTGGCGCCGCCGACCCCGTCGCGGCCCGTCTTGGCCCCCAGATAGACCACCGGCATCCCGACGCCGCTGGCCGCCGAGTAGAAAATCTTGTCCGTATCGGCCAGGCCCGCCGCAAACGCATTGACCAGGCAGTTGCCGTTATAGGCCGGATCGAACCGGACCTCGCCACCCACGGTGGGCACGCCGAAACAGTTGCCATAGCCGCCGATGCCCTGCACGACGCCGTTCACCAGCTGTCTGGTCTTGGGGTGGCTCACCTCACCGAAGCTGAGCGAATTCATCGCCGCCACGGGCCGCGCGCCCATGGTGAAGACATCGCGCAGGATGCCGCCCACGCCGGTCGCGGCCCCCTGGTAGGGCTCGATATAAGAGGGGTGGTTGTGGCTCTCCATCTTGAAGACCACGCATTGGCCGTCGCCAATATCCACGATGCCCGCATTCTCGCCCGGGCCACAGATCACTTGGGGGCCTTCCGTGGGCAGGGTGCGCAGCCATTTCTTCGAGGACTTGTACGAGCAATGCTCGTTCCACATGGCCGAGAAGATGCCCAATTCGGTGAAATTCGGCTCGCGGTTGATGATCCGGATTATGCTGGCATATTCGTCAGGTTTCAGCCCGTGGGCTTCGATCAGATCGGGCGTGATGGCCGGTTCGGACATGGGCAGCGACTCTTCCAGAAACATGGTGCAGATGCCGCCTCTTTAGGCCATCGCGGGCAGGGGGAAAAGGGGGCAGGCGGGTGCGCGGCGCACAATAAGCGCTTGACCCGGCGACAGGACCCCAGTCAAGTGTGCGCAAATTTCCGGGAGAGACAGATGGATATTCTCGAAAACCCGTTTCGCGGGACCGGTCTGACCGGTGCTGACCTTGACGCGGCTCCCTTTCCCAGCATCGACGCGGATCGGCCCGCGGCGCTGATGCGGCGCTGCTATGGCGGAGACGAGACGCCGCTTGTCCCCTGCGAAGCGTTTGGCACGCATCTGTGGGTCAAGGACGAACGAGGGCGCAACGGCCTGGGCAGCTTCAAGGCGCTGGGCGCGGCCTATGTGGTAGCGTCCCATGCGACCGAAACGGGTGCAGCCGAGCTTGATGGCGCATTGGCGGGCCGTACCTATGTCAGCGCCACGGCGGGCAATCACGGCCTGTCGGTGGCCGCCGGGGCCATGCGCTTCGGGGCCGAGGCCAAAATCTATATCGCCGAGGCGGTGCCCGAGAGCTTTGCCGAGCGGCTGCGCGAGCTGGGCGCGACCGTGGTGCGGGGCGGCGACGATTACCAGGCCAGCCTCGATGCCGCCATGGCGGCGCGCGACGCCCATGGCTGGACCCTGCTGTCGGATACGTCCTGGCCCGAATACCTGGAGATTCCGCACCGGCTGATGGAAGGCTACAACGTCATGGCCGCCGAAACGGTCGCGCAGATGCCCGATGCGCCCACGCATATCTTTCTTCAGGCCGGGGTCGGCGGGCTGGCCGGGGCCTGTGCCGCGTATTTTCGCAAGGCCTGGGGCGATGCCCCGCAGATCATCGTGGTCGAGCCGGATCGCGCCCCGGCGCTGCATCACTCGATCGAGGCCGGGCATTCGGTGGTGACCGAGGGGCCGGTCTCGGACATGGGACGGCTGGACTGCAAGGAGCCGTCGCTGATCGCGCTCAAGGGGCTGGCGCGGGATGCGGACCGGTTTGCGCTGATTTCCGAGGAAGAGGCCTTTGCCGTCCTTCCGGAGCTTGAGGCGCATGGCCTTGCCACGTCGACCTCGGGTGCGGCCGGGGCGGCAGCGGTGGCCCAGATGACCCTGCCGGCGGATGCGCGCGTCCTGTGTATTCTCAGCGAAGGCCCCGCCTGATGAGCCTGACCTTCCCGGTCGGGGAATTTCAGGTCCGTCTTGCGCGCGCCCAGGCTGCGATGAAAAAGGCGGGGCTGGGGGCGATCCTGCTGACCACCGAGCCCGAGTTCCGATACTTTTCTGGCTTTCTCACGCGGTTCTGGGAAAGCCCGAGCCGGCCATGGTTCCTGGTGATCCCGGCCAGCGGTGCACCTGTCGCCGTGATCCCGTCCATTGGCGAGGTGCTGATGCGCCGCACCTGGGTGACGGACATCCGGACCTGGGCGGCGCCCGACCCGGTGGATGACGGGGTCACGCTTCTGGCCGATACGCTGCGCGAGATTGGCGGCCCGGTGGGGGTGCCCTCGGGGGCTGAAATGCCGCTGCGAATGCCGCTGAGGGACTATGCTCGAATGCAGGCGCTGTGCGGGCAGGCCTTTCGCGACGACGCCGACATCGTGGCAGGGCTCAGGGCGATCAAATCCGAGGCCGAGGTGGCGCGGATCAAGACCACCTGCGGCGTTGCGAACCGCGCCTTCGACCGGATGGGCGAGATTGCCCGCGAAGGCGAGCCGATCTCGTCGGTATTCCGCAACTTCCAGCGGCTCCTGCTCGAGGAAGGGGCCGATTGGGTGCCCTATATCTCGGGCGGCGCGGGGCCGGACGGCTATGACGACGTGATCTCGCCCGCCTCGGATGCGCCGCTCAGGGCGGGCGATGTGATGATGCTCGACACCGGCGCGGTGGTGGACGGGTATTTCTGCGATTTCGACCGCAATTTCGCGATTACCCGAGCCTCTGATGTGGCCCGGCACGCCCATGCGCAGCTGATCGACGCCACCCAGGCCGCGTTCGAGGCCGCACGGCCCGGCGCGCGCGCCTGCGATGTGTTCGCGGCGATGGAGGCGATCACAGGCGGCGGCGAGGGGGCCGGGCGGCTGGGCCACGGGCTGGGGATGCAGCTGACCGAAGGGCTGTCGCTCTCGGCCAGGGACCAGAGCGAGATCAAGGCCGGCATGGTGCTCACGCTGGAGCCAGGGATCGAGACCACGCCGGGCCGCCTGATGGTGCATGAAGAGAACATCATTGTGCGCGAGGCCGGCAACGAGCGCCTGTCGCGCTTTGCCGGACCCGAACTGCCGGTCCTCTGAGGACGCGGAAAACGCGAAATTTTTCGATCCGGATTTTCCGAAGCTCCCCAGGTGGGCCCGCCCTGCGGGATTGGCCCAAACCGGACCTTTGCCGTGACCTTGCTCCGGTTCAGCTGCGCGGGACGGAGCCGAGCTGGTCTCAAGAAGTCGTGGCGCGCTCCCAGTCCACAAAGGCCGTTACGCTGTACCCTTGAAATGTCGCGCCTGCAGCGATCAACCGAAGCGTTTCACCGGGAAACTCGACCTCTCGAATTTGCTCGGGGCCAATCCAATTGGGGCAGGAAGCTTGTGTAGCAGGGTGAATGACCCTGTGGCCCTGAAATTCATATCGACCGGCGTAGGTGATGTGCGATTTGAAGGCGCGGGAATCCTCGGGTATGCTGCCTCCAAACGGATCGTTCACAGCGAAATTCACCCGATTGGAAGCCATGATGTGAACAAAGACAAAGCCATCCGAGGAATAGCTAATGTAACCAGTTGCGTCGTCGCCGAGGGGATAGAGCTTCTCGCCTTCGTCGGTCTGGTTGTACCAGCCAAGCAATGACCAAGTTCCGACAAGCGGGTTTTCCATCAAATCCGGCGCCTCCAGTTCGCAATTGAAATTCGTGCCTTGCCGTCACCGGGCCGCCAAAAGGCGAGCAGCGCAAGACATGGGTCCAAATTGGCCCCTGAAGTCAGGAGAATTCGGTTCAATCAGCTGGCAGTCACCGCTGCGCGAAAATTCTGCAGCTTTGGGCTCAAAGCTGTCTTCGAGGCTCGCGGAGCGGTTCCCCGGGGCGGTCGCGCACTCCCTCATTCACTCACATCATCCATGTCGGACTGCCCGCTCAGGCGGCGGCGCACATGGCTCCAGCTCAGGCCGATGCCGAGCACCAGCGACAGGGCCATGAGGCCCAGCCAGACGACGTGGTTGGTCTCGCGCAAGCTGAGCAGGCCGTAGTCGTAGAGTACCCAAAGCCCGGCGCCGACGATGGCCAGCACCATGGTCATCCCGAACCCGCCGATCGAGCGCAGCGTGGCGCGCAGGTAGATGATGTAGCCGACCAGGAGCAGCAGCCCCATGAGCACCGCGAGGGGCATCTCGTCCGAGAAATTCGTCTTCACCCAACTCGCGTAGTTCCAATCGGTTGGATTGAAGGTCGCGGCCAGAAGCGCAAAGGCCACGATCCAACGTGTCAGAAAGCCCGTCATTGGTCCCCGTTCCCTTTTGCGCCCAAGGTTCGTGCAAATCTTGGCACCTGTCCAGAGTTTCGGACCTCCGCCGCGGCGATTTTGCGGTTTCAACTTGCCTCTCTGGCCAGTATACGGACGCGGGTTTGAGACGTGTGACGGGGAAGGAAAGCAAGTGGCAAACGTGGTGGTCGTGGGTGCTCAGTGGGGCGACGAGGGCAAGGGCAAGATCGTTGACTGGCTGAGCGAGCGGGCCGACGTGATCGCGCGCTTTCAGGGCGGGCACAATGCGGGCCACACACTGGTTATCGAGGGCAAGGTCTACAAGCTCAATGCGCTGCCTTCGGGTGTGGTGCGGGGCGGCAAATTGAGCGTCATCGGCAATGGCGTGGTTCTGGACCCCTGGCATCTGCTGGATGAGATCGAAAGCATTCGCGCCCAGGGCGTCGAGATCACGCCCGAGACGCTGATGATCGCGGAGAACACGCCGCTGATCCTGCCGATCCACGGCGAGCTGGATCGCGCCCGCGAGGAAGCCGCCAGCAAGGGCACCAAGATCGGCACCACGGGGCGGGGCATCGGCCCGGCCTACGAGGACAAGGTGGGCCGCCGATCGGTGCGGGTGGCGGACCTGGCGGATGCGGCCACTTTGGAGGCCCGCGTGGACCGGGCGTTGCAGCACCATGATCCGCTGCGCCGGGGCCTTGGGATCGATCCCATCGACCGCGATGCGCTGATTGCGAAGCTGCGCGGAGTTGCCCCCGCCATTCTGGACTACGCGGCCCCGGTCTGGAAGGTGCTCAATGAAAAGCGCAGGGCTGGCAAGCGCATCCTCTTTGAAGGGGCGCAGGGCGCGCTTCTGGATATTGATTTTGGCACCTATCCGTTCGTGACCTCCTCGAATGTGATCGCAGGTCAGGCCGCCACGGGCGTCGGGATCGGGCCGGGCAGCATCGATTATGTGCTGGGTATCGTGAAGGCCTATACGACCCGAGTGGGAGAGGGGCCGTTTCCGACCGAGCTCGACGACGAGGACGGGCACCGGCTGGGCACGCGGGGCCACGAGTTTGGTACTGTCACCGGGCGCAAACGGCGCTGCGGGTGGTTCGATGCGGCCCTCGTGCGTCAGACCTGTGTCACGAGTGGCGTAACCGGGATTTCGCTGACCAAACTGGATGTTCTGGACGGGTTCGAGACGCTGAAAATCTGTGTCGGCTACGAGTTGGACGGCAGGCTGCTGGACTACCTGCCCACCGCCACGGATCAGCAATGGCGCTGTACGCCCGTCTACGAGGAAATGCCCGGCTGGTCGGAGACCACCGAGGGCGCGCGGTCCTGGGCGGACCTTCCTGCCAACGCGATCAAGTATGTGCGCAGGGTCGAGGAGTTGATCCAGTGCCCCGTCGCGCTATTGTCCACCTCACCCGAGCGTGACGATACGATCCTCGTCACCGACCCGTTCGCGGACTGAAGAGAAGAGGGACGCCATGGCGCTGAGCTACAAGGCCCGCCGCCGCTGGGCGCTGATCATCCTGCTGATTGGGCTGCCGACCTATATCGTGGTGGCCGTCAACGTGGTGGCGCTGTTCGAGCGCCCGTCGAACCTGGTCGAGCTGGCGGTCTATGTGGGCCTCGGGTTCCTGTGGGCGCTGCCGTTCAAGTTCATCTTCAAGGGTGTGGGACAGGCTGATCCGGATGCACCCCTCTCCCGGACCAAGGACCGGGATCCTCGCTGAGCCCTGAGGTTTTCCAGCAGCCTCTCCATGGCCGGGATGCTCTTGTGGCTCGCAAAGACGTCTGTCTTTCCCGGAAGAGGCTTTCAGAGCACGATTTCCTCGATCTCCTGCGGAGTTTTCCGTTCGTTTTAGCCACGGCCCGGGCGCGCCCGGGCCGCGCGGAATGAAACCCCTGCCGCCCCCGCGGGCAAGACCGTTTTGACAACAGGAAATTGCGTTCGGTTCAATAGCGACGCCAACGCTGTCGAAAAGGGGCAAGACTCGGGCGTGGGTGCGGGCTTTTCTTGGGGCATGAATGCTGTAACGGAAATGATAGATTTGGTGCGCTACCCGATCCATGAGGAGGGTGCGGCGCGCGACGCGGTGCTGGCCCGGGTGCGCGCAGATCTGGCGCGGGACGGCTGTGCGGTACTCAAGGGGTTCCTGACCGGGGCGGGGGTCACCGCACTTGCCGCCGAGGCCGATGGTGTGGCCGACAAGGGGCATCGCAGCTATTCGCGCACCAATGCCTATTTCACCCGGGACGACCCCAGCCTGCCCGGGGACGACCCGCGCCGGCAGTTCTTTGAGCGCTCAAACGCCTTCATCCCGGCGGACAATTTTCCCAAGGACGGGCCATTGCGTCAGGTGCATGATTTCGAAGGGTTCGACACCTTCATACAGGACTGTCTCCAGGAAAAGCGCTTTTACCGCTATGCCGATCCGCTGGCGGATGTGATCGTGAACATGGCCGAAGAAGGCAATGGTTTTCCATGGCATTTCGACACCAACAATTTCACGGTGACGCTGGCCATCCAGAATGCCGTAGGCGGCGGGGCGTTCGAGTATGCGCCGGGTATCCGCGAGGGCGATGAGAACCTCGATGAGGTGGCAAGGGTGCTGAACGGGACCTCGGACCGCGTGACCGTGCTGGAGCTGGAGCCCGGCGACCTGCAGCTCTTCCGGGGGCGCTATTCCCTGCACCGGGTGGCACCGCTCACAGGCAAACGGCCGCGCTACGTGGCGATTTTCTCCTATGTCGAGGAACCGAACATGGTCGGTGCACCGGAGCGCACCCAGCAGCTCTATGGCCGCACATTGCCCATTCACCACGAGCGGGCGGGCCTCAGGGCCGACAGCTATATCGACTGACCTGCGCCACATCTGGTCGAAATTTCACGCCCAGGGCTGAAATTGCCGCGCCGCAGCATTATCTTTGCGCAAGGAGGATATTGGGAGGGCAGGATTTGGCGGGGCCTGGCTGTGACCCCCATTGGCACAGGAAATTCGGCCCATGAAGCACGAGACGATCCTCAGACAAACCGAAATCAGGCGCCTGTGGCGCGCTGATCGCCCGGCGCTGGCGGCGCATTTTGCCCGGCTTGACGGTGAAACCCGGCGTTTGCGCTTTGGGGTGGTCGTCACGGACGCGTTCATCGAACAGTATATCGACCGCTTGCTGAACCCCGATGCGGTCGTCTGGGGCGCGTATCTGCAAGATCACCTGCGCGGCGTGGGCGAATTGCACAAGCTGCCGGGACCATGGCCGTTTCGCGGCGAAATCGCGCTGTCGGTCGAACCGGCCTGGCAGGATTCGGGCCTTGGTGAAGCGCTCTTCGCAGAACTGGTGGCAGCGGCGCAGAACCGGGGGATCGGCGCAATTCACATGCTGTGCCTGCGCGAGAACGAGCGCATGCAGCATCTGGCGCGCAAACATGACGCGGTGCTGGATTTCCACATCGGGGATGTCGAGGCGGTGCTGAGCGCACCGTGGCCGACGCCCGTGTCACTGGCACAGGAAATGGTCGGCAACACCAAGAGCCTCTTTCGAGCGGTCTTTCACCTCGATGGTTAAGTCGTTTCGATGGTCAGTTGAGGCATCACAAATGCCGAAACGCGCGCAACAGCTGCGTGTTGTGCTGCATTTTGTGAAAGCACCCCGTTTCAGGTGTGTCTGGAAACGCAATGGATAGCAGGCGTCGCGGTTCAGGCCCTGGTGTAATCCGGTCCGACACAGGTGGGAAGCCCATCGCCCAGCGTCAGCCAAGACAGTTTTTCTTCATGGGCCACATGCAAGGTCGGTGTCAGTACCTCCGGGTTGTCGAGAGCCGCGACATAGAAATGCATGATGCCCGACATGGTTTTCGACCTAAAGGTCATGGGCGAGCCACAGGTGTCGCAGAAACTGCGCTCCACACCGGGGGAGGAGGCGAAGGTCCGGGGCGGCCTGCCGAGCCAGCGCCATTGGCCATCGGGCACGCCCAGATAGGTTGTCATCGGGGCCGAGCATTGTCGGCGGCAGCTCTCGCAATGGCAGTGGACACAGGCCGAAACCGGAGGATCGACCTCGAACCGGATCGCGCCGCACAAGCACCCTCCACGCATGTCACACCTCGCTGACTGTGGTCCGCATGTGGCCAGCATCGCCCGCGACCGCCCATCGTCGCGCGCAGAAAAGCGAAGCGGCACGCGGCAATCGCGACCGCGCGACCGGATCGTCATGGGTTTTGGACGTGCGGCGTGCGGCAGCTTGCCTCAGCTTGCCATGCGCTCTTCGAAGCTGAGAGCGATGAAGCTGGGCATGTGATCGCCCATGCCTACGGCACTGCTGCCACCGCCACCGCCACCGCTGCGGCCCTTGCCGCCACGGCGGCCACGCTCGCGCCTGGGTTTTTCGTCCGTTGCCCCGGGGGCCGTCTCGGTGACCGTCTCGGGCTCGGCCACAGCAACAGCCACAGATTCGGCGGCCTCGACCACGACGGGTTCGGTCGGCTCGTCGGCGGTCTCCTTGCGCGACACGCGACGGCGGCGCTTGGGCTTGTCCTCGGGCACTGGCGTATCCTCGGTGGCCTCGGCCCCGGGTGCGGCACCGTCAAGCGGGCTGTCCAGCCGCGGGATGGTCTTCTGGATCAGCCTCTCGATCGCGTCGAGGTTCTTTTCGTCGCGCGGAATGCAGATCATCATCGTCTTGCCGTCGCGACCCGCGCGGCCGGTGCGGCCGATCCGGTGAATGTAATCCTCGGGATGGCTGGGCACGTCGAAATTGAACACATGGCTCACCGAGGGCACATCAAGCCCGCGTGCGGCCACGTCCGAGGCCACCAGAAACCGCAGATCGCCCGCGCGGAACCCGTCGAGCGTGCGGGTGCGCTGGCTCTGGTCCAGGTCGCCATGGATGGGGGCCGCGTCATAGCCGTATTTCTTGAGGCTTTTCGCGACGATATCCACATCCGTCTTGCGGTTGCAGAAGATGATCGCGTTGGTGCATTTGTCGCCCTCGCCGTCGATGATCATCCGCAGCACCTTGCGCTTTTCGGACGCCTCGCGGTCGCGGCGCGAGCCCTTGAACATCACAACGCCCTGTTCGATCGTCTCCGAGGCGGTTGCCTGACGGGCCACCTCGATCCGGGCGGGATTGCTGAGGAACGTGTTGGTGATCCTCTCGATCTCGGGCGCCATCGTGGCCGAGAAAAACAGCGTCTGTCGGGTGAAGGGCACAAGGCCGAAGATACGCTCGATGTCGGGGATGAAGCCCATGTCCAGCATCCGGTCGGCCTCATCGACGACCATCACCTTGACGTCCGAAAGGATCAGCTTGCCGCGCTCGAAATGGTCCAGAAGGCGCCCCGGCGTGGCGATCAGAACATCCACACCCTTGTCGATGATCTGCTCCTGCTCACGAAAGCTGACGCCGCCGATCAGGAGCGCCTTGCTCAGTTTCAGGTACTTGGAATAGGTCTCGAAGTTTTCGGCCACCTGTGCCGCCAGTTCGCGGGTGGGGCAAAGCACGAGCGAGCGCGGCATCCGCGCCCGGGCCCGTCCGCGCGCCAGCATCGACAGCATGGGCAGAACAAAGCCTGCTGTCTTGCCGGTGCCGGTCTGGGCGATGCCCAGAACATCGCGCCCCTCCAGTGCGGGGGGAATGGCGCCTTGCTGAATGGGGGTGGGGGTTTCGTATCCGGCCTCGTCGATGGCCTTGAGAACTTTGGGGTTGAGGTTCAACTCAGAGAATTTTGTCATGTGTATCCGCTTTTCGCGGACAACTGCCTTGGCCCGCGCGTCTCGTCTGGGATCGGGCCCGTCCGGCCCTGTGGTAGGTCACATATGTGATCCCTGACGCGCGTTTAGCGGAAAACCGCCCCCTTGGTCAATGCGGTGCGGCGGTTTGCGGACAATGTACGCCTCGCTTGGCGTACTGTTGCCGAAAACGCGCTAAAAAGCGCCAAAATTCGGGAAAACCCTGGCCCGTTTCGCCTCAAGATCAAGGTCGATCCGCCGCAAGAGACCATGGGCGTTCAGCCGCGCGCGCAAGTCCGGCGTGGCGGTACAGACCTCCTCGTAGAAGGCGCGAAGGGCTGCCTCGCCGCCTTCGGTTTCGAGCATGGAAAAGAGCGCGTTCATGTTCAGGCCCGCGCCATCGGGATGCGGGGCGGGCTTGAGCTCGGCACGGTAGGAGCCGCGATCGTGGCGAAACCGGTAAGCGGCCAGCCATTGATCCCAGTCCGGCGCATGAAGGTGGCACAGAGCGGTGTCGGAAAGCTCTTCTTCGCGGTCCAGCTGCGCGCCGTGGATGAAGGCGTTGTGAATGCGGAAATTGACCTTTTCGATGCCCGTGCGGACAAAGATCTTGCCGGCCACATGGCTCAGGAAACCGCCGTTCAGATGCGGGCCGAAATTGGGATAGATCGCAGCGGTCTGTTCGCGTCGTGTCTTTTGCTGGCGGGCATGGGCCTTGAACCACAGGCCGGGGCCCGGGTCCTCGCCATCGGGGGCCATGGCCTCGATCGGGCGAATGCGGGCGAGCTGGGTGTCGGGGGCGAGCGCGCCGAGCTGTTCGGAGATGGGTCGCGCGGGCCAGAGGAATTCATCCACATCGACATGCGCGAGCCAGTCCACACCGGGGCGGCGGCGATAGGCGCGGGTGGCATTGCGGGTCTGGCGCGCCTGGTGTTTTTCCGGGCGCTCCTTCCAGCGTGACCAGTAGTCGGTATCGCAGACAGTGATGATCACGCGCGGCTGGCTGGCCAGCGCGGCCCGGGCCCGGGGTGCGTCTTCGTCCAGATGGATATGCAGCCGATGCGCGCCCAGTTCGAGATGATGCGCAACGAATTCCAGGATGGTGGCATCATCGGCCTTGATCGTGGAAACGAGGCCCCATTTGGGCAGGCGGGCAGGGGCGTCGGGATCACGGGTCATGGGGGGCAGAATGGGGCAGGTGCCGGGCCTGCGCAAGCGCGATCAGGGACTTGGGTCGTTGTGCCGTGTCTGTCCCCAGATGGGCAAACCTGTCACTTTAGACATGTCCTATACGACATGTCTTATTCGCCATGTTTCAGGACCCGAGGGGCGGGCAGAGGACCTGCGGAGCCCGCTCGCGACGGCTGACCGGAACGTGTTTGGTGTTTCAATGACCCCCGTGCCAGACTGGCCGCAGATGACCCATAGGAGCCCCATCATGCTGCATGCCCTGCTGCTGAGTGTTGCCCTGACCTTGCCCCTCGCGGCACAGGCGCAGGAAGCCGAGCCGCCGATGACGGTGGAGCGGCTGACGGATGTGCTCACGGCGCTCGACCCGGAGGTGAAGGTCGGACCCAATATCTGGGAGGCGCGGATTGCGGAAACCACGCTTCTGGTGGTGGCGGACCCCGACAATGACCGGATGCGCGTGATGGTGCCCATCGGGGATGCCGAGAACCTGACGCCCGAGGAGCTGTCCCGCATGATGCAAGCCAATTTCGACACCGCGCTCGATGGGCGTTATGCGATTGCCCAGGGGCTGTTGTGGTCGGTCTTCATCCACCCGCTGGGAGCGCTGGAAAAGGACGAGCTGATCTCGGGGATCGGGCAGGTGATCAATCTCTCGGACAGTTTCGGCACGCTCTATTCGGGCGGCTTTCTCAGCTATGGTGGTGGCGACAGCGGGGCGCTGCAACGCACGCTGATCGACGAGCTTCTGAAACGCGGCGAGGAAATCTGAGGCCTGCGCATCTTGCACTCGGGGTTTGCGCGCTCTATTTCGGAGCTGAGTAAAGAGGAGAGCGCCATGGCCATTCTCGCCAGCGACATCGAGGCCCTGATCCGCGACAGCTTCCCCGACGCGCAGATCACCGTGCAGGGCGACGATGGCGCGCATTTCGCCGCCGAGGTGATCGACGAGAGCTTTCGCGGCAAGAACCGGGTTCAGCAGCAGCGCGCGGTCTATGCGGCGCTGAAAGGCAAGATGGACGGCTCGGCGGGCGAGTTGCACGCGCTGGCGCTGACCACCAAGGCGCCGGAGTGACTGGCGGACCCCTGGCAAGTGAGGTGTTGAGGGTCGTGCATACGCGCCCGGACCGCCTTGGATTTTGAGACACGGCCCGCGATACCGGCGGGTCACGCGGCAGATGGACCGCCGCGCCTGAAAACGGAGACAGAAATGAGTGACGCGAAAACCCGAATCGAAGAGACCGTGAAAGCCAATGACGTGGTGCTCTACATGAAGGGCACCAGGGAGATGCCGCAATGCGGGTTCTCGTCCCGTGTGGCAGGAGTGCTGAACTACATGGGCGTGGAGTTCTCGGACGTGGACGTGCTGGCCGACGAGGAGATACGTCAGGGCATCAAGGATTATTCCGAATGGCCGACCATTCCGCAGCTTTATGTGAAGGGCGAGTTCGTCGGCGGCTGTGACATCATCACCGAGATGACGCTTTCGGGCGAGCTGGACACGCTGTTCGAGGAAAACGGCGTGGGGTTCGACAAGGACGCTGCCGAGAAGATCCGCGAAGCCAACGGCTGATCCTTGACCCTGTTGAGTGCGCACGCGCGCGCACTTGATGCCCCGTCCCGCGCCTTCGGCTCCGTCCTCGGGCGGGCGCGTGGGGCAAAGACGTTCCTAGGCCTTTAGGGCGGACCGGGCGGCCATCACGCCGCGCCCGAGCTCTAGCGTGTAGGTTTCCAACTCGACCAGCGCGGCATCGGCGGCCTTTGCCTTGCCGTCTTCGATCGCGTCCGCGATGCGAGTGTGCAGGGCCACGATCTCTTCGCGCGAGCGGGCGGTGAAGGTGATCATGTTCATCAAAGGCTGCATCGCCTCGACGGCCCCCGCGAGCTGGTAGCTGAGAACCGGGTTGGCTGCACCATCCACAAGCGCACGGTGAAAAGCCACGTCCGAGGCGCAGAAGCCCTCGTCACTCAGTCCCGGTTGACCCTGGCGGTGGATTTCGGCGCGCATGGTGGCCAGTTGGTCCGGCGTGCGGCGACGGGCCGTGAGCGGCGCGCAGGCCCGTTCCAGCGCATAGCGCGCCTCGCAGGCCACATCGAAGCTGACCGCGTTCATGCTGAGCAGCAGCGTCGAGGTGGTGATGTGCTGACCATAAGCCTCCTGGTAGTCGAGCCTGTTCACGAAGGCCCCGCCGGTGGCTCCGCGCTGGGTGCGGATCAGAGACTGGGCCGCCAGCCGCTTCAGGGCTTCGCGCACGGTCGGGCGCGACACGTTGAACTGTTCTGACAATTCGGCCTCGGACGGCAGTCGCTCATCCACGATCATGGCACCGCTGACAATGGCGTCACGGATGGCCTGTGCGATCTGGGCCGAAAGGTCGGCCTTGTTCTCGGGGTCAATTTTCATTTGTCTTACATTTAATTGTCTGACATTTTCAGCGCAAGCACTGATTCACCCGAAGGTCGCCGATGTTTGCTGCTCTGCACAACTCCTTTCGCAGCCTGCTGTGGCTGGGCTTCTTTGCCACCATACTGGTCGCATGGTGGATCATCTACGGGATGGTGATCGAGATGGACCTCGATCTGCTGGGCCGTCCGGGGGCTGCGGGGGCCACGATTGCGGCAATGGATCCGCGCATGTCGGTGGATATGCCGATGACCCGGTTCGGGTCGCTGTTCGCGATGTGGGGGCTCATGATGGCCGCGATGATGTTGCCCACACTGGTCCCGACGTTGCGCAGTTACGAGGACCTGATGATCTCGGCCAACGGCTCGTGGGTCGGATGGGCGGGGGTTCTGCTGGGCTATTTTGTCGTCTGGGTGGGCTTTGCCGCGCTGATCGCGGGTGCGCAGCTGGTATTGCTGTTCGGAGGTGTCATAGACATGCTGGGCGTGGCCAGGTCGCCGCTTCTGGCGGGTGGGCTGCTGATTGCCGTGGGCGCGTTTCAGTTCACCCGCACCAAGGCGGTCTGCCACGGTGTGTGCCACAGCCCGATGACCTATTTCCTGGGCCATTGGCGCACCGGGTTTGGCGGCGGTCTGCGAATGGGGCTGGGGCTGGGCACGTTCTGTGTCGGATGCTGCTGGGGCTTCATGGCGCTGGGCTTTGTCGGCGGGGTGATGAACCTTGCCTGGATGGGGCTGGCGACGCTGTTCATGGTGCTGGAGAAACTGCCGCAGGTGGGTCACGCGGTCACACGTCCCATGGGTGGCTTACTGATTCTTGGCGGGCTGGCCGTAGGTGCCGCGCCGCTTTTCACGGGAGGATAAGACATGGCGATCAAACGCAGACCCGAGGCCGACAAGCTGCCTGTCAGCCAGCGTATAGACAACCGGATGCCCAACCCCAAGCGGCGTCAGGCAACACCGACCGAATGGGCGATCAAGGGCGAGCTGTTCCTGAACTGCTCGTGCACGGTCTTCTGCCCCTGCGTGGTCAGCCTGGGTCAGCATCCGCCTACCGAGGGCCACTGCCACGCCTGGATGGCCATTGCCATAGACGAGGGCCATTACGAGGGCGAGAGCCTGGCCGGGCTGAACGTGGGTCTTCTGGTCGATATTCCGGGCCGCATGGGCGAAGGCAACTGGCGCGTGGCGGCCTATGTGGACGAGCGCGCGAGCGGCAAGGCCTACAACGGCATCCTGCAGATATTCTCGGGCCAGGCAGGGGGCACGACCGGGCTATTCACCATGCTGGTAAGCGAGATCATCGGGGCCGAGCGCCAGAAGGTCGAGATCGTGCGCGAGGGCAAGAAACGCGGCATCTATATCGGCCGGAAAATTCAGGGCGAGATCGAGATGATCGACGGTCTGAACCCGGATCACCCTGTGATGGTGTCGAACTCGAAATACTGGATGGGGCCGGACATCATAGCCGCCAAGGGGCTGAAGAGCCGGGTCCGCGACTATGGCCGGGTCTGGGACTTCGGCGGCAAATCCGCGGAAATCTGTCCCATCGACTGGGGTGGACCCAAGTAAGGCGGGTGCACCTGAAGGATGCCATGCCCGGCGGGTGACACGCCACCGGGCATGGAGCGCAACCTTTGTCATGCCTTCCTGCGGGCCGCATGGGGGCGAGTAGTGGAACGGAACACGCCATGGCTTCAATCTTTCCTTCGCGCCGGGTGCGGCGCACACCGTTTTCCGATGGGGTGACCGCCGCAGGGGTGCGCGGCTACACGGTCTACAACCACATGCTGCTGCCGACGATGTTTCACTCGATCGAGGCTGACTACCGCCATCTGAAAAGCGCCGTACAGGTCTGGGACGTGTCCTGCGAGCGGCAGGTCGAGGTCAAGGGGCCGGATGCGCGCCGGATGATCCAGCTTCTGACGCCGCGGGACCTGTCGAAGCTGAGCCCGGGACGCTGCATGTATATTCCCGTGGTGGACCAGATGGGCGGGATGCTGAATGATCCCGTGCTGGTCGAGGTGACCCCGGACACCTACTGGATTTCCATAGCCGACAGCGATTTCCTGCAATGGGTGTTGTGTTTCGCGGGCACCGGCGGCTTTGACGTCCAGGTGCGCGAGCCGGACGTGTCGCCGCTGGCCATTCAGGGGCCGGGGGCGGATGACCTGGCCGCGCGGGTCTTTGGCGAGGCGGTGCGCGATCTGCGGTTTTTCGGGTGCAAGCGGTTCGAATTCCAGGGCCAAAGCTGGATCGTGGCCAGGTCGGGCTATTCCAAGCAGGGCGGGTTCGAGATCTATGTCGAGGGGTCCGAGAACGGCATGGCGATCTGGGACGCGCTTTTTTCCGCGGGCGAGGACATGGATGTGCGCGCAGGCTGTCCCAACCTGATCGAGCGGATCGAGGGCGGGCTCTTGAGTTATGGCAACGACATGACGCGCGAGAACTCCCCGCTGGAATGCGGCCTTGGTAAATATGTGAGTGAGAACCAGCTCGAGACCTGCATGGGCGGGCGTGCGCTGCGCGAGGAACTGGAGGCCGGACCGAAGCAGATGATCCGCGCGATTGCGATCCATGGCGTCACGCCTCCGCATGACCGGGCCTGGCCGCTTTTGGCGGGCGACCGCCAGGTGGGCCAGGTGACGAGTGCCGCCTGGAGCCCGGATTTCGATACGGGCGTGGGCATCGGCATGGTGGCGCGGTCGCACTGGGAGGCGGGCACCAAGCTGGTGCTGCAAACACCCGAGGGAACGGTGGACGCAACGGTTCGGGCGGAGTTCTGGATCTGACGGACATGATATTGAGTATTTTTGGAACATTGAAAGACAAGGGAGAGCGACATGTTCAACGCACTTGTTGTTGAGAAGGACGAAGAGAGCGGCAAGACATCCGCTTCCGTGCAGCAGATTGGTGAGGACCGGCTGCCTGCGGGGGATGTGACGGTGGCGGTCGAGTTTTCGACGGTGAACTACAAGGATGGGCTGTGCATCGGGCCGGGTGGGGGTCTTGTGCGCAACTATCCGCATGTGCCGGGAATTGATTTCGCGGGCACGGTCGAGGCCTCTGATGATGCGCGCTACACCCCCGGCGACAAGGTCGTGCTGACCGGCTGGCGCGTGGGAGAGGCGCATTGGGGCGGCTATGCCCAGAAGGCGCGGGTCAGGGCCGACTGGCTGGTGCCCTTGCCGGACGGTCTGGATACGCGGCAGGCGATGGCGGTGGGCACGGCCGGGTTCACGGCGATGCTGGCGGTGATGGCGCTGGAGGATCACGGAATCAAGGACGGGCCGGTGCTGGTCACCGGGGCCGCGGGCGGTGTGGGTTCGGTTGCCACGGCGATCCTGGCCAAGCTGGGGCACGAAGTGGCCGCCGTGACCGGACGCCCGGAGAGCGCGGATTATCTCAAGGCGCTCGGAGCCACGCAGATCGTCGCGCGTGAGGACATCAACGAGACCACCAAGCGCCCGCTCGAGGCCGAGACCTGGGGCGGCTGTGTCGACGCCGTGGGCAGCGCGATGCTGGCGCGTGTGCTGGGCCAGATAAAATATGGCGGCTCGGTCGCCGCCGTAGGTCTGGCCGGGGGTGCGGACCTGCCGGCGACGGTCATTCCGTTCCTTTTGCGCGGCGTGAACCTGCTCGGGATCGACAGCGTGATGCAGCCCTATGACAACCGCGTGCGCGCGTGGAAGCGGATTGCAAGCGACCTGCCGATGGACAAGCTGGAGGCGATGATCCGGCCCGCGACACTTGGCGATCTGCCGGGCCTCGGGCGCGACATTCTCAAGGGGCAGGTTCAGGGCCGCGTCGTGGTCGATGTGAACGCCTGAAGAGGGGTTGCCTGCCCATGCCCTCTGGGTCATGAAGGGGGCATGGGGGAGACATCGGACATCACCATCAGGCTGGCGCGCGCGGGCGATTTTGACGCCCTCTGGCCGATCTTGCGCGACGTGATCCGCGCCGGCGACACGTATGCCATCGACCCACAGCTGAACCGCGATGCGGTTCATGCGCTGTGGATGGAGGCCCCGCGCGCGACCTACGTGGCCGAGGCCGATGGCGAGATTCTGGGGACCTACTACATCAAGACCAACGCGGCGGGTGGCGGCGCGCATGTGTGCAATTGCGGCTATATGGTCGCGCAAGGCGCGCGGGACCGCGGCCTTGCGCGGGCCATGTGTCGGCACAGCCAGGAGGAGGCGCGCGGACTGGGCTATCTGGCGATGCAGTTCAATTGCGTGATCGAGACCAATGCCGGCGCGATCCGGCTGTGGGAGAGCGAGGGGTTCGAGACCGTGGGCGTGTTGCCGCGCATATTCCAGCATCCCGAACAGGGATTTGTTGATGCGCGCGTGATGGTCAAATGGCTCTGAGCTAGCCCGGGAAAACCGCGACCCTGCGCGATAGCCCGTGACGGGGCGGCAATAGCGATGCCATGACGGGCATATTCTCGGGCAAGGTGGTTTATGGCAGAGCAAAGCCAGCATGAAGCTTCTGGGCGACATCTGAAATAGGCACGGGACCGGTCAGCCGGGCCACCGGCTACCGCACGCCCGCAGGCCGGCGCGGGCTGCGCGGCGCGCTTTCATAAGATGCCCCGGCTATTTCCGGAAGGCGAGCCGTCCCTTACCCGTGCGTACCGAAGCCCGCCACAGTCCTTTGCCGAGCTGGGTCGCCCGAATGACCTGGCCATGCGCGGCGTTATTTTGAGTGGGAAATTGTGGGAGTGCGGCTTTGGAAACCGAATCAATCTCGAATTTTGATTTGAAACAGGCGGAATTTTCCAATTGTAACGTGAGTGACGAAGTATATTTCTGGAATTTTAAAAAAAATCCGGGAAATGATGGGAAAATTTTGCACAGTGTTCCCGACACTACATATAGTTGGTTAATTGAATAGATACCCTAGGTGATGCGTACATTTGAGTGAATTGACTACTAAATCTTGTTTTCTGCTACACTTTAGAACAAGATGATGTAGGTATTTTCGGTAAATTTGTATTGATTTCCATGAATTCCCATGGCATCCCTTTAATCACGGTAAGACGGGACAAAGACCAAGGGGCACCAAACGACCCCGACCCAAAACAAACCAGAGCAGGTTTCATGCAGGCATCCGCTCTTACCGTAACGAAGAGATCCGGCGCGCGGGCGAGCAGACATCCCCCCAGGTGGCGCGCGCAGCTGGACACCCCGCTTAGCGGGACGAGGGCGGCGGGTTGATCAGTGGCAGCAGATCAACCCGCCGTTTCCTATCCGGGGCCAGGAATTTTCGCGGGGGCGCGAACGAAAAGGGACAGGCAAGCGTGGCGCGCAGGTTCAGAGGTGAAAGCCACCACAAGGTGGATACGAAGGGCAGGGTGTCTATCCCGGCCTCGTTTCGCCGTGTGCTTGAGGCTGCCGATCCCAACTGGACCGATGGTCTGAACCCCGAACTTGTGATCGTGTACGGAGATCACCGCCGCAATTACCTTGAATGCTATACGATCGAGGCCATCGAAGAGGTGGACGCCAAGATCGACGCCCTGCCGCGCGGCTCGATGGAGCGAAAGATGCTGCAGCGGCTGTTTCACGGGCAGTCCTTTCCGACAAATGTGGACGAGACCGGCCGCCTGGTGCTGCCGGCGAAGCTGCGTCAGAAGATCGACCTGGGCTCGGAGGCGTTCTTTATCGCCGCGGGCGACACGTTCCAGATATGGAAGCCCGAGACCTACGAGGCCGAGGAGCTGTCGCGCACCGAAGAGTGGCTGGACGAGTTGCCGGATGATTTCGATCCGCTCATCTTCCTGGATGATGCGAAAGGGGAATGAGCGATGACCGCTGCTGCCGCGCCCGTTCCTGACCAAGACCCCCATATTCCCGTATTGATCGAGCAGCTGATTGCGGCAGTGGCCCCTGTCCGCGGGACCTGGCTTGATGGCACGCTGGGCGCGGGCGGTTATGCGCGCGCTCTGCTCGAAGCCGGGGCCGAGACCGTGATCGGCGTGGACCGCGACCCGCTGGCCCATGACCTGGCGCGGGGCTGGGGGGCAAAATACGGCGCGCGCCTTGCGTTGGCACGGGACGTGTTTTCCAACATGGATGCCCATGCCAGCGACCTGGACGGAGTTGTTCTGGACCTCGGGGTGTCCTCGATGCAGCTTGACCAACCCATGCGCGGGTTTTCCTTCATGAAGGACGGCCCGCTCGACATGCGGATGAGCCAGGACGGACCCACGGCGGCGGAACTGATCGCCACGATGGAGGAGGGGCAGCTGGCCGACATCCTGTTCCTTTATGGCGAGGAGCGCGCGAGCCGCCGCATTGCCCGGGCCATTGTCAAGGCTCGCAGCGAAGCACCCATCGTGACAACTGCGCAACTATCAGAAATCATTGAAAAATGCCTGCCGCGCGCCAAGCCCGGTCAGGCGCATCCCGCAACGCGCAGCTTTCAGGCGATCCGGATTGCGGTGAATGACGAATATGGCGAGCTGGCCGAGGGGTTGGCTGCCGCCGAGCGCACGTTGAAGCCCGGTGGGCATCTGGCGGTCGTCAGCTTTCATTCCATCGAGGACCGGATGGTCAAGCGCTTCATTCAGTCCCGCTCGGGTGGGATGGGACAGGGCAGCCGCCATGCACCGGCACAGGCACAGTCCGCGCCGCAATTTGCGCAAACCACCCGCAAGGCGATCTCGGCGGACAAGACCGAGCTGGCCCGCAATCCGCGCGCCCGCAGCGCCCGGCTGAGGGTGGCCATCCGTACCGACGCCCCCCCGGCGCCTCTGGATCGCGCCCTGATCGGAATGCCGCAACCTGGAGGTCGCCACTGATGCGAAGTCTGTTTTTGATCCTTGTCGCGATGACGGTCATCGGCCTTGCCTTCTGGGCCTATCGCGAAAATTACGAAACGCAGGCCGCGCAGGACCGGGCCGAGCATCTGGAGCGCCAGATCGCCCAGTCCCGCCAGCGCCTGCGGGTCCTGAACGCGGAGTGGGCCTATCTGAACCGGCCCGACCGGCTGCGCGAGCTTGCCAACATCAATTTCGAGCGGCTGGGCCTTCTGCCTGTGCAGCCGCATCAGTTCGGCAGGGCGGACGAGGTTGCCTTTCCGCCCTCTGGGGCCGATGCGATCCGGCTGGACCTGAGCAAATCCGTAGATGTGTCCGAAATGGAGGCGGCCCAATGATCCGTACCCCCCTGCGACCCTTGGCGCAAATCCTGCGTGCCCGCAAAGAGGGCCGGAACCCCGACACGATCGAGCGCGAGAACATCCGCCAGCGCCACGAAGAGCTTCGTGGCCGGGACCGCCGCCGTGCCGAAGGGCGCATTCTGGTCATGGGTGTCATGTTCTTTTTTGCCTTTGCGTTGATCGGCGGGCGCATGGCGGTGCTGGCGCAATCCGAGCCGCCCGCACCGCGCACCAGTGCCGCCGGTGCCGCGATCTATGCGCAACGCGCGGACATCGTGGACCGCAAGGGGCGCATTCTGGCGACGAATTTCGACACCAACAGCCTGTATGCCCAGCCGCAGGAGATGGTTGACCCGGAACGCGCGGTCAAGGGACTCGTCAAGATATTTCCCGATCTGGATCGCGACAGGCTGATCCGGGACTTCACCGGCAAGCGCAAATTCTTGTGGATCAAGAAGAAAATCAGCCCGGAACAGCGCCAGGCCGTGCATGACATCGGCGAACCCGGCTTGCTGTTCGGGCCGCGCGAGATGCGGCTCTATCCGAACGGAAAGCTGGCCGCCCATGTGATGGGCGGAGCAAGCTTTGGTCGCGAGGGTGTTCATGCTGCCGAGGTAATCGGCGTGGCGGGGATCGAAAAATTCTATGATGACCGGCTGCGCGATCCGGCACGGGGGCATGAGGCGCTCAAGCTCTCTCTGGACCTGTCGGTTCAGTCGGCGATGGAGCGCGTG